>Ga0315902_10000208_pt1 | contig 100981 bp, 122 predicted proteins | sample LakEriMetagenome_9_FD_203523 | JGI IMG/M metagenome (GOLD analysis project Ga0315902, IMG submission 203523) | Freshwater fungal communities from buoy surface, Lake Erie, Ohio, United States - Buoy 12 MA117 | ecosystem: Environmental > Aquatic > Freshwater > Lake > Lake biofilm | place: USA...
GGGGGTTTTTTCGTTTCCCTCTAATGGGGGATGATACCCCCAAAAACCGGCGGTGGTGAAAAAAAAATAAGCACCCTCTATAACAATTGGCCGTTTTCTTTTATGTTTGAAATAATTATGTTGTATCTAGATATTTAGTTCCAATGAATATAATGTCTCAAATCTTTTTCATACTTATGTACTAAATTTAAATTGCTATCTATTCCATAGATTATATATTTCATTGGTGTGTTGTCGCTATTACATAGTATATTAATACTATCATTATTAAAAATATGAGATCCACACATTTGAGAATAAATAATTTTTCTATGTAAACTAATTAAATCTAGCTTCACCAAACTAATTGCATCTATTTTTTTTATAAAAACTTCTTTATCAAATTCATTAATTTTGATTGGTATTATTTTTCTAAAACCATTGTTCCACTCTATTTCAGAATCATAACTCACTGGTGGCTCTACTCCATGAATAGCACTTTGCTGTATTCTACGATTTTTAAAATCAAATCCCCCATATTTTTCATAGTCCTGTATGGTTCTTTGATTCCCCAATCCATATATACCAAGATCTATACCATAGTCTTCTTCGCCTAGCAATTGTCGTATTCTTTTTTTACTTTCAATATCTCTTTCATTCCATGTTTTTTCTATTATTCCTTGTTCTTTATGAGCACTGTTATGATCGCCCCAATGCTTAATACTATTATTTCGTCCATAATAATGCCACACCAAATTAATATTAGGATGATATAAATCATAACCCATAGTAAAAGAACGCGCACTTAAAGCTATCTCATCTCCTGCAAAATATAAGTTTGGATCATAGATATATTCTTTACAATGTAAACCAGTAGTAAAAAAATAATGACCGCTAACAAATCGTGCTCTAATTGGTCTCTTAAGTTCTTCATCATTTGTTATTTGCATAGGATTAAACCATATAGTACCACTACTTTTAAAGTCTATTGGTAATATTTTGCATGGTTGATAGTTTAGAATCTCGTTTGTATTAGCATCATACGAAGCAGCATATGATGTTAGTAGTGGTTTTTGAGATATTGGTAATAGAGAACTATACATCTTAATTAATTCTTCATCCCAATTTTGAGCAAATCTATGATGACTATCTAACTGAAGAGTAAAATCTTCATTCTCATATAAACTTTGAGTTAAGCTTCTGGCCCATCCTAGACCTTTACTATTTTGCCAATCACAATCAATAATTCTAACATTTGATTGGTGAGCAAATTCGTCTATAGATTCTGTTTCATCTTTTTGCCACACTATTCCAAAAGTTAGTTGATGATTTTTGCTACTTTTATCAACTATATCTCTTAGTGTGGGTAATAATTCTCTATCTCTATAACTAGCTATTTGTATAAATATGCTACTCATAAAATAAAGTGGCCAAAGCTACCACTAATGATAGCTTTGACCAAAATATTGTTTAGTTATTAGTTGTGGCCTCAGTATTTTTACGTGGGCGACCTCGTTTTTTAGCTATGCCACTCTTTCGTCTTTGTCTGCGTACCATGCTTTGACTAACAATTTGACCAGTTATTTCTGTTAATTTAGCCGCAATATCTTTATCTAGCATTTCTTGATGATCTAGAATAAACTGAATATCTGTTTGGTTCCATTTTTTATATGTTTTGGTCATAATTTCACCATTATCCTTTGCTTAGTGTAAAAAGTAACTATAATATATTGTAAGCCATAATTTAAATAAGGCAAGGTGAAAAATGACTAATTCCAATAATTGTCCAATTTTTATAGATTCTACACTTAAGATAGTTGCTAGTGAGGATCTAAATATTCATCAAGATCTAGAGAATGAACAAGTAAATTTACCAATAGAAGAATTATTACATAATCAAGAACATGCGAAAAAAGAATGACATTTTTAAAAGAAAAAAAATCAAAGAAGAAGATTTTTTAAAAGTTCTAGACACTATTAGCAAAAAATTAATATATAAATTTAAATTTGGATATCATGATATAGAGGATATGAAGCAACAAGCTGCTATTTTTGCTCTAGAAGGTTTAGAAAATTACGATAATAGTCGCCCACTAGAGAATTTCTTGTGGACCCACGTACATAATCGTTTATTTAATTTTAAAAGAGACAAATATTTTCGCCCAGATAATGTTTGTGTTACCTGTCCCTTTTATGATCCTAAAAATCTGAAATCAGATAATCAGTGCGCCAAATTTAAAAATAAAAATGATTGTGATATTTATTCACAATGGCAAACCCGTAATCAAATTAAAAAAAATCTCATGCAACCCGTGCATATTGAAAATGATAACTCATCCTCACAAATATCTACAAATTTTACAAATTTATTATCCGACGTAGAAATTTTATCCTTAATAGAAAATAATCTATCAATTCAACATAGAGAAACATACTTAAGACTAAAGGGTGGAAGTAAAGTAAACAAGCAAGATTTGATCAAATTAAGGGACCATATTTCACATATTCTGCACAACTTTAATATAAATATAGATGATTTATGAGTAATAAAAAACGTGGCCAACTTAGTTTAGATGAAGAAAAATTTATTAGAGATAATATTAATACTTTATCTATACAGCAAATAGCCGATAAAATTAATCGTAATTTAGCTCCGGTACAAAGATATATTACAGAAAATAGACTTCTAGAAGATAGTGAAGTTTTAAATGATGAAACATATCTTAAGCATAAATTACATAGTAAAACATTTTGGCAAGAAATTAAAAAACAATTTGATAATGATAGTGGAGAATTAGAATATTTTGAAAGCATATGGATTAATCTTATTCGTCAATTTAGAGAAGACGTATTACCAGCGGAGGAACTTCAAATCAAACAATTTATTACTATTGATATTCTTATTAATCGTAGCATGAAAGAACGCAAAAGACACATTTCAGAAACGGAAAAATTACAAAAAGAAGTAGATAAAATTTATGCATTACCAGAAGATCAAAGAGATATACCAAGACTAACTAATTTAGAAACACAATTAAGTTTTGCTCGTAATAGTATCGCTAATTATACTAATGAATATACTAAATTATTAAACGAACAACAAAAAATTAGTAAAGATCTTAAGGCCACCAGAGAACAGCGTATTAAACGAATAGAAGACGGCAAAAGTAGTTGGGTTGGATTAATACGCATGTTAGAAGATGAAGAAATTAGGGAAAAAGAGGGTCGAGAAATGGAAATTATCAGGATGGCAACTGAAAAATCAGTTCAAGGATTGGAGCAATATCATGAGTTTGCAGACAAAACTGTAGATAGACCATTCTTGACACCAGAAAGTGTGATTTTAGATTCTTAGATTCAGCATAAAATTTATTTTTAAGACTATTAGCAATTAGAAAAATTAAATATGAATATTATTTTATTAGTATAAATAATTAGGCCACAGATCAAATTGCAGTAATTTGACTTGCCATTACTACTATTATTCCTACATCTGCATAATATTATGTTCCGAAACTTTAAAGATCCTCAATATACTCAATGGCGTAAAAGTGTCTATCAAAGAGATAATTTTAAATGCCAATGGCCAAATTGCAATCAAAAACAAAAACTTAATGCACACCATATAAAAAATTGGGCTAATTTTCCTGGTTTAAGATTTGTAATAGATAATGGAATTACTTTATGTAAATATCATCATGATATGATTAAAGGATTAGAAGAAACTTATGCTTCTACATTTATGAGAATTATAGCGAGCAAAAAATGAATACAGAAGATAATTTTACCATTATAATAGATACTAGAGAACAGCACCCATGGCATTTTCCATATCACTCTAAAGCTAATCGTAAATTAGATACTGGTGATTATAGTATAGACGGCTTAGAAAATATATTATGTATTGAAAGAAAAAATGGTATAGCAGAAATTGCAAATAATATGACAGAGCCCAGATTTAAAGATGTTATTGAGAGGATGAAAACATATAAACATGCATATATTCTTATAGAATGTAACTATGAACAAATGATGAACTATCCAGTAGGATCAGACGTTCCTAAAAAAGCTTGGTCAAAAATTAGAATTAGTCCAGCATTTATACTAAAATTTCTTACGGAACTTTCTGTGCATCATAATATACATGTTATTTTTTGTAGTAATCCTGAATGGGCTGAAAAAACAGCATTATCTATAATGAAGAGAGTATATAAGTTATATGAGCCAAAAAATTCAAAATAAACACGCTTTTGAAGACGCCTGGTTAAATCTTGGCGACTTGTCAAAAATTATTATACCTAAAAATCTTATGATTAATAGGGTTAAAAGCGATATTGAAAATCCAGACCTTCATTTATTAAGACTAATGAGGAATCCAAAATATTTTGGTATGACTGTTAAATTATTATTTGGTATAGAATTACATCCAATACAGATTGCTATTTTGCAAGAATTTTGGGTTAGACCATTTCCAATGTATATAGCCAGCCGTGGCTGGGGTAAAAGTTTTCTTTTAGCCTTATATTCAGTATTAAAATGTATATTTTTTCCAGGTACAAAAATTGTTATTGTCGGTGCTGCATTTAGACAGAGTAAATTAGTTTTTGAATATATGGAAAACATTTGGAGATCTAGTTCTATATTAAGAAGTATTTTTAATGGTAATGATGATGGACCAAGACGAGACGTAGACAGATGTACAATGAGATTAGGAGAAAGCTGGGCAATAGCGATTCCAATGGGCGATGGTAGTAAAATTAGAGGTTTAAGAGCACATATTATTATTGCAGACGAATTTGCCTCTATTAGTCCAGATATTTATGAAACGGTTGTGTCGGGTTTCGCCGCTGTAAGTGCAAGCCCTATTCAAAATGTAAAAGAAGAAGCTAAGAAAAAAGCGATGAGAGATGCTGGTCTATGGAATGATGAATTAGAAACATTAGAATATAAAATGGGCAATCAGGCTATTATTAGCGGCACAGCAGATTATGCCTTTAAACATTTTGCAAGTTATTGGAGAAGATATAAGGCTATTATAGAAAGTCGTGGAGATACTAGAAAATTAGAAGAAATATTTAAAGGAGAAATACCAAGTAGTTTTAATTGGAAAGATTATAGCATTATTCGTATTCCATATGAGCTTATTCCACTAGGATTCATGGATGATAAACAAGTTAGTAGAGCTAAAGCTACTATTCATACTGGTATATATAATATGGAATATGCAGCATGTTTTACTGCTGATAGTGATGGTTTTTTTAAAAGAAGCCTAATAGAAAGTTGTGTAACAGATGAAGATAAAAATATTATACTGCCCAGTAGTGGTAAAATTGTTTTTGATCCAGTAATTAAAGGAGATAGTACTAAGCAGTATGTATATGGTGTAGACCCAGCATCAGAACAAGATAATTTTAGTATTGTCATTTTAGAACTACATAAAGACCATAGCAGGGTTGTTTATTGTTGGACTACTAATCGATCTAATTTTAAAGAAAGACAAAAAACAGGATTAGTACAAGAACATGATTTCTATAGTTTCTGTGCAAGAAAAATTAGAAGTTTAATGAATTATTTTCCTCCAATAAGAATAGGTATGGATGCACAAGGTGGCGGAGTTGCTATTGAGGAAGCATTACACGATCCACAAAATCTGTCTGATGGAGAAAAATTAATTTGGCCTATTATTAATTTTGATAAATCTAAAGATACTGATATACAGCCAGGACTACACATATTAGAACTGATTCAATTTGCTAGAGCGGAATGGACAGCTCAAGCGAATCATGGATTACGCAAAGACTTAGAGGATAAAGCATTACTTTTTCCAAGATTTGATAATCTTACACTCGGACTAACATTGGAAATGGAAGGTAAAGATATTTTAAATACAGATTTAACTAATCCTTTATACGATAGTTTAAGCGAATGTATTTTAGAAATCGAAGAACTAAAAAACGAATTAACTACCATAGTAATGACTCATACAAGCGGAGCTTCTGGTTCTAGAGACAGATGGGACACTCCAGAAGTTAAAACCGCAAATGGCAAAAAGGGTAGATTAAGAAAAGACCGATATAGTGCTTTAGTTATAGCCAATATGTTAGCTAGACAAATGAATAGGACTTTATCTGGTCCAGAATATAATTTAATTGGTGGAACTACCAAAGATGTTGGTAAAATAACTGGTCAACTTTATAAAGGGCCAGAATGGTTTACGTCTGCTGCTAATGAAGAAGGTATATATGGTGGCATATATAGATAATATTGGTGTATTATCAGTTAATAGAATTACAATACAATTACAAATATATTAAAAAAAATATGGCTAAAAAATATCCAAAAAGTGACGCAATTCATGATGCTCAAATTTCAAATGAAAATGCTTATGTCACGTGGGGAGAAGACCTAAGCAGCAAAGAAAAAGCTCTACAAGAATCTTCATTATCATTATCAGAATTTAATGGTATAGAGAGATCTTCTGCAAGAAGAACCAGATTAGATTTTTCTAATTTAGATACCAATGTTAGCGGAAGACCAGGATTAACCAAAAAAGACTATTACGCTTTTAGGCCAGAAGAGGCTATACCAAATAAGGTTAAAGAAATCATTAGATCCGCTGATGATATTTATCAAAGAGTGGGTTTGGTTAAAAATGTTATCGATCTTATGGGAGATTTTGCTAGCCAAGGCATTAGAATTGTACATCCAAACAAAAGAATTGAAAGATTTTTTAAGGCTTGGTTTAAAAAAATTAATGCAAAGGATAGAAGTGAAAGATTTTTAAATAATATTTATCGTACTGGTAATGTTGTAATTAATAGGCAGACAGCTAAATTAAATAATAAAATTATAGATAAGATGTATAGAGCAACAGCTTCTGCTGATATTATGGATCCAGAAACTGGAGATATTGAATTAGCTAAAAAAGAAATACCATGGAGATATACATTTATAGATCCAGTTTATGTGGAAGTAATAGGTGGATCTTTATCGGCATTTTCGAATAAGAAATTTTACGGAGTAATATTGCCGTCACATATAAGAAAAGTTATTAATAATCCAAAAAATGATACGGAAAAAGAAATTATTCAACAATTACCTACTGATATAATTGAAGCAGCTAAAACCAGAAAACCATATCTATTAAATCCAGATAAAACAATTGTTTATCATTATAAAAAAGACGATTGGCAAATTTGGGCATTTCCTATGATTTATGCAATCATGGATGATATTACTATTATTGAAAAGCTAAAATTAGCTGATATGTGCGCTTTAGATGGTGCTGTATCTAATATTAGAATCTTTAAACTTGGCAGCCTTGAACATAAAATTGCTCCAACAAAAGCAGCCGCTTCAAAACTATCCGCAATATTAAGTAATAATGTTGGTGGTGGTACAATGGATTTGGTTTGGGGTCCAGATATCGAATTATTAGAAAGTAATACTAATGTACATCAATTTCTTGGAGAAGGTAAATATATACCGCATTTAAATAGTGTATATGCTGGATTAGGTATTCCTCCAACGCTTACTGGTACATTTGGAGCTTCTGGTACTACCAATAATTTCATTAGTCTAAAAACACTAACCCAGAGACTTCAGTATGGTAGAGATGTATTAGTTAATTTTTGGGAAAAAGAAATAGAACTAGTACAAAAATCTATGGGATTCAAATATCCTGCTAAAATAGAGTTTGATAGAATGGATCTAAGTAATGAAGATGCTGAGAAGGCATTGTTAATACAACTCGCTGATCGAAATATTATTAGTGATGAATTAATTCAAATGAAATTTGGTATAGATCCAAATATGGAAAAATTTAGACTTAATAGAGAAAGTAGAGACAGGAATTCAGAAAGAATGGTACAAAAGGCCGGGCCATATTATGATGCTAATTTTGAGAATAATCTTAAAAAGATAGCACTACAACTTGGTATTGCCACGCCAAGTCAAGTTGGTTTGGATCTAGAACCTAATAAACGAGGAGAAAAAAACGCTATTCAAATGAAATCAGAATTTCCACCAGCATCTAAAATTGGAACAAGTTCTGGCCCAATTGGAGTTTCTGGTCAAGGAAGACCCAAAAATAGTCGAGATAGTAAACAAAGAAAAGAAAGAGATTTTGCTCCAAGAACTGGTGCTTCTTTAGCCGTATGGGCAAATGATGCTCAAGAAAAAATTAGTCAAATATTAAATCCTATAATGTTAGAATTTTATAATAAAGATAACTTAAGAAAATTATCGGCTAAGGAATCATTTGAGTTAGATAATCTTAAAACTAAAATTTTATTAAATACTCAACCTAATATTAATATTGACGAAAATTATATTAATAAAACTATTTCTAGTATTGATACAGATATTATAACCCATAAACTTAATGGTTTAAATTATTGGATTAAAAATATTAGTAATGAATTAAATAAACAACTAACAAATGAAGAAATCAAATTAATTAAATCATCATTTTATGCATCGGTGTATGAATAATTATTAAAGAGGTATAAATATGCAATTATTTCAACAAGAATATGACGATGACATAGCAGATAAAATACAAGCCTCGGCTAGCATATCATATGCTGCTGCAATTGAGCCTTGTAATTCAGAGATTAAATCTAAAGCATTTAAGGCTTTGGCTTCTATTCAAGATAGCGATTTATATTATACTCAATCTATTTTAGTGAGTAGTAGTTGGAATAAAAATGATGATATTTTTGATAAAAATGAAGTATGGGCGGCAAGACATAGTCCAGAACATAAACCAACTAATCTTGAGCATGATGAAGAAACTATTATTGGTCATATAGTTTCTAATTATCCAATAACAGAAGATGGTATTCTAATTGATGAAAATACTCCAATAGAAAATTTACCAGAAAAATATCATATTCTTACAGGCGCTGTAATTTATAAATCTTATACAAAACCAGAACTGCAAGAAAGAACACAGGCATTAATTAAAGAAATTGAAAATGGCACCAAATACGTTAGTATGGAATGCTTTTTTAAAGGCTTTGATTATGGTTTAATTAATAAGAGTACTGGTGAGTACAAAATATTAACAAGAAATAACAGTACTGCTTATTTAAGCAAACATCTTAGAGCTTATGGTGGATTGGGAGAACACGATAACTATAAAATTGGTAGGGTTTTAAGAAATATTACATTTAGTGGTAAAGGTTATGTAGACAAACCCGCAAATCCAGATAGTATAATATTTAGTAAAGAATCGTTTAAGTTTATGGAAAATAATATAAATTTACCAAAAAATGAAGATATTTCAAAATCAGGTGTAATAACAACTCAGTCTAATATTAATTCGGAGAATCAAATTATGAGTGAAGACAACAAAGTAGTAGTATCAGATTGTGCCGAGGCAACTCAAGCCGCTGAGACTACAATTGCTGAACTAAAATCCCAACTCGAAACTCTCAGTACTTCACATGCAGAAGAACTTTCTGTTTTAAGTACCGAGAAAAATGCGTTGGCATTAGAACACGAAGAAGCTGCTAAAAAAATGAAAGATATGGAAGAAGAAAAGAAAAAAATGATGGCTTCAATTAGTGATCTAGAACTCAAATTAGAAGAAGCCAATACATCAATAGCGGCTTATATGAAGAAAGAAAAGAAAATGATGCGCAAAGCCTCTCTAGTTGAGCATGGTTTTGATGCTAATGAGCTTGATAGTATTCTAGACAGATTTGAGAATGTTAATGATGAAACATTCGCTGCTATGACAGAAATGTTAACAATGAAAAAGAAAAAAAATACAAAAGCTGAAGAATCTGTTGCTGAAACACCAGATTTAACTGAAGCTCTTGAGAATGTAGAAGAACCAACAGATGCGACTGTAACTGTTGGTGGCGAAGATAATACTGTCGAAAATACTCGCGCAGCATTAGTAGATTTTGTTTATGCTAGACTAGGTAAAAAACTAAATAAGGGAGAATAACATGGCTCTTAAACCAGATCGTATTGAACACTTAACAGATATTTCATTTTTCATGAACACAGTTGCTGAAAGAGGCGGCGTAGTTTCTTTTGTTACTAGTGGTGTTGGCGTATCGATGGATGATGCCGATGCTGTAGTAGCATACGCAACAGCTGCTTCAGGCAGTGTGCCAGCAGGCGTTTTGCTTAACGATGTAGTTAATCTTGACCTAACAAGACAGCATATTAACTGGCATAAGGATGAAGTACAAGTTGGTGGTAAGGTGACACTATTAAGAGTAGGTCAAGTTACTACAGATCTTGTTGATGGTAATCCAGAAGCTGGTGATGGTGCTTATGTTGGTCCAAGTGGAACAATTTCCACCACATCAACAAACGCTGTCAAAATCGGTACATTCCTTAGCGGTAAGGATGCCGATGGTTACGCTAAAGTCTCAGTAAACATTCAGTAATTAAGAAACGGAGAAATAAAAATGTCAGCTCATACTAAGTCATTTCAACCAAATCCAGAACTAACTGACCTCTTAGTTCGATCTGGTTCACTGAATAAAGAGGAGGCTTTAGCCGCAAATTCTGAATTTGCAAAAGCCTTAGAATTACCACTTCGTCAGGGTATTCTAAATGGTAATATTCTAGATAATATCTTTGAACCAATCGTATTGGCTCAAAGTGCTACTCCAGAATTTCCATTAGATTTTCTTGCTCCTGGTACAGAAAAAGATTTCGTCGCTTACACTATCCCAAATCACGGATATATTCCAGAGCGTCATGTTGAAGGCGATTATGTTATGGTTCCAACCTATGATATTGGCGCTAGCATTGATTATCTCTTAAAGTATGCTCGTGATGCTCGTTGGGATGTTGTTGGTCGTGCTATGGAAGTTATGGAAGCTCAATTCGTCAAAAAGATGAATGACGATGGCTGGCATACACTTCTTGCTGCTGGTACAGATCGCAATATCGTTGTATTCGACAGCGATGCTGATAGTGGCCAATTTACCAAGAGACTAGTATCTCTCATGAAAACAGTAATGAGAAGAAATGGTGGTGGTAATAGTGCTAGTAATAATCGTGGTTTATTAACTGATCTTTATGTTTCTCCAGAAGCAATGGAAGATATTCGCAACTGGGGAGTTGATCAAGTTGATGAAGTTACTCGTCGTGAAATTTATGTTGCTGCTGATGGTACGCTTAACCGTATATTCGGCGTCAATCTTCATGATCGTGATGAACTAGGAGAAGGTCAAGAATATCAACTATTCTATGACAATGTACTATCTGGCACACTACCAGAAGGTGACGTTGAATTAGTAGTTGGTTTAGATCTTCGCAAGAGAGATAGCTTCATAATGCCAGTTCGTCAAGAAGTTCAGATCTTCGAAGACGATACTCTTCATCGTCAGAAGAGAGCTGGTTTCTATGGTTGGGCAGAACAGGGTTTTGCTGTTCTCGATAACCGTAGAGTACTACTTGGCTCACTATAATAATTAGATATAATTTATCAATTATCATAAGAAGAATGGCTGGCCTAGTGCCAGCCTTTCTTTTTTTATAAAAGGTGTATATCTATATACTTAAATCACAATATCTAGCCAAGAGGATATTATGTCTGCTACTAAACACGATTTTCCAATTGAGCAAGGTAGTTCCTTTAAACTACAATTGATATATAAGGATCAAAATAATAATCCTATAGATTTAACTGATTATTGCGCTAGACTAACATGGACTACTAATAGTGGTGAAACTTCTATTTTTACTACAGAAAATATGGATTTATCATTATATAGTTTTACTATAGATGGACCAAATGGCACATTGGTTTTAATGTTACCAGCGTCAAAAACAAACACATTAAATTTCGATATTGCTCAATATGATTTAGAAATTCAATCTAATATTGATTTATATACTGGTGGAGGAAAAGAAGTAATAAGACTACTATATGGAACCATTACGCTAATTAAAAGGTATAGTCAAACAAATACACTATTACAATGTTAATATAAAGGTAATATTATGGCATGGCAAAATGAAATAGTAACAATTATTAGAGTGCTTATTAATGATTTAAGTTCTACTCCACAATATAGTGATGCTAGACTACAGCAGTTAGCGGTAGTAGCGGCTCAATATGTACAGTTTGATGTAAATTTAGATAATAAATATGTAATTAATATAGCTTATCCAAGCATTACTCCAGATCCTACTCTAGATCCTAAAGATGATATTTTTATAAGTTTAGTATCATTAAAGGCTTCATGCTTAGTTGACCAAAGTACATTTAGAACTAAAACAGCTTTAGAAGGTATTAGGGCGGCATTAGGACCTGCTAGTTTAAGTGTTGGTGGTAACTTAGCTGGATATAAAACATTATTAGCAGAGGGACCATGTTCAATGTATGAACAATTAACTCTTCGTTGGGATGTTTCCAATGCTAGTGCTGTTAGAGCTATATTTAGTCCATTTATTGGCAATAATTTTGATCCACAAAATCTAAATAATCCTAACTACAACCATAGTAGATATGAAGATAATCAATATTATTAAAGAGAATTATAATGTCTACTTATGATACTAATATATTGATAAATACTACTAGCAATAATATAGAAGTTATAAAATATACTAATAATATTATAATTAGTCAGAGTAATCAGGGAATTATTCCACATAATCACGAATTATCTGATATTACTAATATTGATGATTTAATTATTACATATCCACAATTATCTACTAATAGTAGTGTTCAACTTAATGTTTCTAAAAGAACAGCATCAGCATGGATTAATTTTAACGCTGTTGGTATAGTTAATATTAGAGATAGTTTTAATATAAGTAGTATTATTGATCAGGGAGTTGGTCGCTATACTGTTAATTTTACTTATCCATTTATTAATACTAATTATACTTTTACAGCATGGGCTAGGGATTTTAATACTGATACATATATTATTAATACATTAGGAGCAAAGGCTAACTCTGTTAAAACTACTAGTAGTGTAGAAATTATATTTAACGATATATTAAATGGATTAAATTATGATAGCTCAGAATGCAATCTGGTATTTTTTGGAGTTTTAAATGTATAGAATAATATATCCAAATAACAATAGTTCTATAAATATTATCATTCCAGTAGATGATCAAAATTTGGATCATGTCACACAACTAGCTCATAATCAAGTGCCAAAAGATGTAGTATTTAAAATTATAACTATTAATGATCTTCCAGAAGATAGAGTATTTAGAGATGCTTGGACATATGATTTTACCAATTATGATGGAATAGGAAATGGTGGTGATATATGATCACAATTAATATGGATATAGCTAGGCAGATATGGAAAAATAAAATTAGAATCAATAGAAAAACCATATTTGAAAAATTAGATATTTTATATTTACGAGCTATCGAAAACAATAATAGTGTAGAGCAACATAATATAGCTATTCTTAAACAAAAATTAAGAGATGCTCCGTCTGATTCTAGAATTGAAAATGCTATAAGCCCGTCAGAACTATTAATCATTAATCCATTATTAGAAATAAATATATGAGTAATTTTACAGGTATTATCACACCTCAATTTAAACAAATATTTAAAGATGCTATATTAGCTCTCTTAGAAGATACTGCATTAACTGTACCGTGTAAACTATATTTTGATAATACAAAATTAAGCGACTGTCCCAATTGTGTTTACGATCCAATTAATCAAAGATCTAGTAATCAATACCAAACAGGCGGACCAATACCATTTGTTAATGGTCAAGTTTGTCCATACTGTATAGGTGCTGGTAGTCTAACATTCTCTTCTGAAGAAACTGTATATTTAGGTATTATTAAACCTGTATTTTTTGGTATGGATCAATTAGAATTAAATAATGTAAACTTTGTGGACGGCATGATACAGTCTTTATCATCAATAGATATTTATGCTAAACTTAAAAATGCATCATATATTATTGTTGATACTAATATTACAAATTTAACTAATACTAAATTTATTAGACACAGAGATCCAATACCTGTTGGTTTTGGAGATAATTCTTTTATTATTACCACCTGGCAAAATGTGCAATAATGGTAAATTTATCAGGATTTTTAAAATTAGAAGAAACTGAAAGTCAAATAAATAAAAAAATACTAGAAGCATTACTTCCGGAAGTTGACAAATATCTCAATAAATTATTTAATAAAGTATCTGTACAAATTAAGGATACTATTATTGAAGCAATTAAAAAAGCACCAGAATATTCATCATTATTATATGGTCAATTAAAAGCTGAGTTTGGTTTACCAGATAGTGATACTAGAGTTAATTCAATTGTTAATTTTTGGCAAGATATATCAGTAGAATACAAAAATACTAAAATTAGTAGAAATACTTTAAGTGGAGGCTTTAAAATTAGTATGATTAAGAGAGATTTTAGTGATGTTCTAGGATCCTCTGATGCTACATTTATTACTGAAAAAGGAGATACTCTTAATTGGTTGGAGTGGTTATTATTATTTGGCAATAAGACTATTATTAAAGAATATAATATTGAACTAGGTCCTAACCCCAGATCAAGAACAGGTATGGCTATTATGAAAGGTGCTGTAGCTGGAAAGTGGTCGGTACCCAGTACTTATTCTGGAACAATAAATAATAATTGGATTACCAGATCTATCGATTCTGTTGATTCTACTATAAATAGCATATTATCTAAAGCATTAAAGGACACATGATATGGCGTTTACATATGGTAATGAAAAATTTAGCGGAGTTTCTAGCATAGGCGAGAAACTAATACTTGCTCAAATAGAAAATAATATTAAGTCTTTTCTTGAGTGGGGATTTTTAAATATCGGTGGCTTTATTAATGTTCAAAGAAATCAAACAAATATCTATAATAATCCATTATCAAAATTAAAACCCACAGAGGATCCTAATTATCAAAATGGACAAGTATGGCAAACCATTAGAAAAGATTGGATTTGGGAAAATGATATTACATACACAAGATGTATTACTCCTGTTGGAGAAACCACTAGTGATCCATGTCCGTCACCATATGTGCAAACCTCATCGCCAGTATTAATTAATGGTATATACGTTAATAACGTATTTTATCCATTAAATACAATAGGTCAATATGCTTATAAGATAGATTATATTAATAGTAGAGTTATATTCAATAATCCAATTAATTTAAATTCTATAGTAGAAATGGAATATTCATATAGATGGGTTCAGGTATATAGTTATGATAATGCTAAATGGTGGCAACAATTACAATATAAAACAGATGATAATCTAGCTCATTTTAATCAATTAAATAAAGGAGATTTTAGTATACTAAGTAACAATCGTGTACAATTACCAGCAATTATTATAGAATCTATTGCTAGAGGATTATCTAAACCATTTCAATTAGGAGATAAATCTCTTGTGATGAAACAAGAAATTATGTTACACATTGTTGCTGAAAATATGGCTGATAGAAATAATTTAATAGATATTCTTCGATTACAACAAGATAAATTTATTAGAATGTATGACACCAATCTAGTAATATTAGATGGAGTTCAGCCATTTAATATTGATGGTACTTTAAATCCTGATAGATTAAATTATGGGGATTTAATTTTTGATAATGATTATATATGGTTAAATGCTAGATTGACCGATATTTTTGCTTCTGAGGTTCAATCTTTTAGTCCATTTTTATCAGAAGCGAATGTAAAACTAACCGTTGAGACAATTTCTGAAATTAATAATTAATTGGTGTATTATTAGCTAGCAACACACTTTATAATGGAGAATTCCAAATGCCAAACAAAAGAATTTTTTATGCTAGTCATGCTGTAGGCGTAAACGGCACTGTTGTCGTAGGTGCGCAAAGTGTTGGATTAAATACTAATTTTAATCTAGAACAAGTATTCCAATTAGGCAGATTAGCAATTTATGACAATATAGCTACTGATCCAGATGTGGAAATCACAATTAGTAAGGCTTTGGATGGATATCCAACTATCTGGGAGTTGGCTACTGGTGGTGGTTCATTAGTAGAAAATGCTAATGATCAAAGCGAAATAGTATTAGCTGTTGATGACGAAACACAAGATTTTGTCGCAGCTCCACATACAGCAGCTGTCACTATGACTGGTTGTTATGTTAGTTCATTAACCTATACATTTCCTGTTGATGGTAATTTAACAGAAGAACTCGTATTTGTTGGCAGTCACAAAGCTGTTGGAGGCACGGTTATAACTCCACCAGCTAATCCAAATGAAAGAGTATTACGTAGACAAAATGTCAAGATTGGAGATAGTACATTACCAACCATGGTAAGCGGTAGAAGACTAAGTCAAATTAGTATTAGTGCTGATCTTGGTAGAGAAAAAATGTTTGCTCTAGGTCAATTAGCTCCATTTCATCGTTTTGTTAATTTCCCTCTTGAAATTACAGTATCTTTTGATGTTATTTCAGATGGTGAAAACGCAAATGTTCTTGCTGGTCCATCATTTGATGAAACTTCAGGTGAATGCGTAGGTATTGATATTCAGAAAGAACCCATTGTAATTAAATTGTGCGATAGCGATGGAATAATTGCTTATACTTTCGATTTAGGCAGCGGTTGTTCATTACAGAGCGTAAGTTATAGTGGTGGCGATACTGGTGGTGGTAATGTTACTGAAACATATACTTATATTACCTATAATGAATTGACTATCACTGGCTAATTGATAATTTTTAATAAGGATGCGGTGTGGAACTTGATATTGAAGATACTCTATATAGAATTATTAATGGATATTTTTATATAGAAGTTAATAATATAAATTATAAAATAGTGATGCCTGGTATTGAAGAAAAATACCAGGCTCATTGTTTTTATAAGAATATCTTATCTAGTAATAAATATAGCGATAGCTGGATATCCGAAGAATCTATTAAAAGATTGCTCGTTAAATATAATATTTGGAATGATAATAAAGAACAAGACTTTAAAAAATTACTAGAAGCTTTAGATAAGACTAAAATAGAATATTATCTTAATTTTAATACGATTACTAAAAAAAATCAAATTAAATTAATAATTAATAATCTTAATGATAGTATAAATAAAGCTTATATAGAAAAACATCACTTTGATCATCTAACACTTGAGTATTATGCTCAAAATATGAAAAATCAATATCTGATCTACACCATGGTGTATAAAGATAGTGTAAGAGTTTTTAATGATGATTTTGAATCTATAGATGCAAATTATTTACATCAAATTATTGCAGAAATTCATAATAATACATTAGGAAATGAGGACATTAAAGCAGTAGCTAGACACGATTTGTGGAAGTCATATTGGACATCTAATAAAGACAATGTTTTTGGTACTAATATTAGAAATTTAACGGACGAACAACGATCTTTAATTAATTTTTCCAGGACTCTGGATGCTATTAGAGAACATCTCGAAGCCCCAACAGAAGAAATAATTAATGATAATGATGCTTTAGACGGTTGGTTATTATATCAAAATGATAAATCTATTAAAGAGAAAAAACAAAAGATAATTACAGAAAAATATGGATTAGATAAAAAAGATGTTGGAGAAGTTTTCGTTATGACTAATAATAAGGAAGAGATGAAAGAAATATATAGCTTAAATGATAATCAAACTAATAAAGATATTAAAAATATGCAAAAATTAGCTCTAAACAATATTGATAAATCAATTCCATGGTCAGAGGTGCCTCATGTGAAAAGAGAATTACAACAACAAGCAATGACAATGCAAAAAGATAGACTGAAAGGATAATTATGAACGATCAAAATAAAATTATACAAAATATTGAAAAAAGATTCAAAACTTTAATGATAGGTAGTATTTCTAGATTTGAACAAGCGTTTGGATATTTATGGAATCATGGACACGAACCAACCAACGAAAAAGAAGAATTCTTTAGAGATAAATGGGAGGATTTGAGATACGAATTGTTAAATCATGGTAATCATCAAATAAGATCAGCTATAAACGAATTAGATGATTTTATTAATCATGATTCAAAATATAAATATAATTATAATTTTCTATTAAAACCTAAGAATGGAGATCGCAATGTTTGATAACAATTTTACTGTAAATATTGATGGCATAGATACTGTTTTTGAAATTAAGGCCACTAATGTTAATGAGCAAAGAGAAGCTCAAAAAATATATAATCAAGCATTCTCCGATGCTGTTAAATCTGGTTCTATAGTTAGAGCAAGACTCGACGATTTGCTTAAAGAGCAAGGTTTATGGGATGATAAAAAAGAGTTACAATTTGTCACTGTACAAAAACAAATAGCTAATAATGATAAATTATTATCTAAGGGCGGCATATCTCTTAAAAAGGCTAAAAGTTTAGCATTGGAAATTAAAAAATTAAGAGAAGAACTACGAGAATTAATCTCGGTTAAAACTAGTTTAGACACTCATACCGCTGAAGGTCAAGCTGATAATGCACGATTCAATTATCTTGTTTCGGCCTGTGTGGTGTATAAAGATACTAAGAAACCATATTTTAAAGGATATGATGACTACATTAATAGGTCAACCGATCCTGTTGCCTTATTAGGTGCTCAAAAATTAGCCTCATTAATGTATGGATTGGATAGTGATTTTGAGAAAAAATTACCAGAAAATAAGTTTTTAATTAAATATAAATTTGTTAATGAAAACTTAGAATTGGTTGACGAAAAAGGCAGATTGGTAGATGAAGAGGGTAGATTATTAGATAAAAATGGAAGATTTATTAATGAAGATGGTAAATTTGTTGATAAAGATGGTAATTTAGTGGATGATAGTGGAGAATATATTGTTGATTTTCAGCCATTTTTAGACGATGAAGGTAAACCAGTACTGGTGGATAATAATAATGATTCAAATCCAACATCAGAATCAACAAAAGACTAAAAATAAATTATATCATATATTTCATAACTTATATCCCCATAGAGTATTTCTATTGGGGATATTTGTTTTATTTGGAGTTAAATAATGGCAGCAGCATTTAATCTAACAGCTCAAATTAATTTAAGAGGCCCAGCCAATATTAAACCTATTGTATCTAAAATACAAAAGGATATTAATAATGCTAAAATTAAACTAAATCTAGATGTTAATCAAAATGCAGCTAAAAGCATAACATCAATTACTACTCGACTAAACAATCTATCTAAAGCCGCAATTAGTGCTAATACAAATATTAGTAATTTAAATATATCACTTGGCGCAATGGTTGCGTCACTTAATAATATTAATTCAGCAGCAACAGCCAATGTAAATAGTATAGCTAAAACTAGTAGAGCAGTATCGTCTGCTGGTAAATCTATTTCTCAAACTCGTACTCAAGTAGAAGAATTCGGCAAGCAATCAGGTTTGGCTATTAAAAGATTTGCAGCATTTAGTACTGTTACAACTATAGTTTATGGATTAGTCAATGCTTTTGATAGTGCATTTAAGGAATTTTTTAAATTTAATCAAGAAATTGTAAGATTATCACAAGTTACCGGAAAATCAGTGTCCGAATTGGGTGATGTTAGTAAAGAGATCACTAGATTGTCTACTAGTCTTGGTGTAGCGTCTTCTGACTTATTAACCGTTGCTACAACTTTAGCACAGGCTGGTTTATCAGCAGAGGATACTAAAATAGCTTTGGAAGCATTGGCTAAATCTGCACTCGCTCCATCATTTGATAGTTTAACAGATACTACAGAAGGAGCTATTGCAGCATTAAGACAGTTTGGTTTGCAGTCTAAAGAACTAGATTCAGCATTAGGTAGTATCAATGCTGTTGCTGCTGCATTTGCTGTTGAAGCTAGCGATATTATTGCTGCGATTCAGCGTACTGGTGGTGTGTTTGCTTCTGCTAGTAGGGGTGTCAGTCAGGGAACAGATGCATTAAATGAATTTATTGCTATCTTTACTAGTGTTCGTGCTACTACTCGTGAAAGTGCAGAAACAATTGCAACTGGTTTAAGAACTATTTTTACTAGAATTCAAAGAACCAAAACAATTGAACAATTAAGAGAATTTGGTATCGAGCTTCAGGACACAGAAGGTAAATTTATTGGATTATTTGAGGCTACTAGAAGATTAAGCGAAGGCTTAAGCAAGATAGATCCAAGAACAGCAGAATTTGCTACAATTACAGAAGAACTTGGTGGATTTAGACAAATTGGTAAGGTTATTCCATTAATTCAACAATTTGCCGTTACTGAACAAGCCTTAGCAGTAGCCCAAAAGGGTTCTACATCAACAGCAAAGGACGCATTAGTGGCCCAACAATCTTTAGCTGTGCAGTTTGCTCGCACTAGAGAGAATTTCCTTGCATTAGTAAGAGAGATTGGAGATAGTACATCATTTAAAGCTTTCGTGACGGTATCTTTAACATTAGCTGATTCTTTTATTAATTTAGCTAGAGCATTAAAACCAATATTACCTCTTTTATTAACATTTGCAAGCATTAAGGTTGGAGGAGCTTTAACTGAATATTTTTCAGGATTTAAAACAGGTTTATTCGGAGGCGGAGGTCCAGCCGGAGGTGGTGGTATTACTCCATCAGGAGGCGGAGGTGGCGGCGGTGGAACTAGAGGCGGTGGAGGTACTGGCGCAGCAGCATTATCAGCTAATACTTCATCTTTAAATACTCTTGGGCAAACATTAACATTATTAAATCAATCTATATTAGCTTTAAATCAAAACATAGTTAATACTAATAGCTTATTATTAAATAGACCAGTCAGAGGTTTTGCTAGTGGAGGCTTAGTTCCTGGTAGTGGTAATAGCGATACATTTAGAGCAAATTTAACTCCTGGTGAATTTGTTATTCGTAAAAGTGCAGTGCAAGCTATTGGTATTGAAAATTTAGCTAGAATGAATAGTGGTGGAGAAGTTCAAAAATTTAAAGATGGTACTAAAGGAAGAGGAGTTAAAAGACGCAGAGGCGCTCGTAGTAAATTTATTGAATTATCTCCCGAAGAAGTTGATCGTCTTTCTACCGAAGATTTTATTAAATATGCTAAAGCACAAGCATATGATATAATGACTACTGGAGGTAGCGGTATCGCTATTGGTAGAGAATTTATTGAAGTACCAGAATCTAAAATTACTGCTGATCTTGAGAAAGATTTAACCATTGGTCCAGATGGAAAGAAAGGATTTTTTAGAGAAAAAATTGCTCCATTTGGATCACAAATAGCAACCAAAGCACCAAAATCAGATACACAAAAAAGAAGAGAAAGATTTTTTGATAGAGGACGAGAATTATTGATGGCTGCTGCTCAGGGAATTATGTCTCCCGCTAGCGCACTATCTAAAGAAAAGAAAGCTGAATATGCTCCAGAATTAGAACAAGTTATTAGTGACTACGGCTTATCACTAGCTGCTATTCCTCGTATGAAAGCAGAAACGGCTAGTGCTACTTCTACACTATTAGATACTATTAAAAATCCGTTATCTTCTTTTAGACAAAGCGGTGGTAAAACTAGTTTAGCTGGAGTATTTCCAGGAAATTCAGCTGAAAAAATTAAATTAGCTATACCAAAATATATAGCATCATTAGGAGATAGTGAACCACAAAAAGTAGCAAAAGCAAATACGGCTTTACAATATTTTGATAGTTTTATTAGTGGAGGCGTAGCAGCTAAGCCAGGACACGCTACTGCATTTACAGAAACAATCAATCAACTTTTAAAAAGTGGACTAGTACAAGAATTCGCCAGAGGTGGATATGTACAAAAATTTAAGGAAGGCTCCACAAGTAAGGGAGTACTAGCGCCACTAAAAGATAGCGATATACTTAAGAGCATATTTGGAAATGATATTGTGGACGATAATGGCAATATAACTGCTCCTAATCCTATTGTTCTTAAACAAGGCTCAAACAAGGGTCAATCAATACCAAGAATAGTAACGCCAAATGATATTAGAAAAAATAATAAAAATGCATTAAATAGTGGTTTGGATATAACAAAAATAAAACAAGCGCAAGATAAACTAACCCAAAAAAGTGTAGCGGTATCAGAAGCTAAACAAGCTTTACAAACCCAAGCATTATTAGGTAAACAGCAAGCTGTTACTGAAGATATTACTAGAGGTCAACAAGGTCTGGCTAATAAAATTATGACATTTGGTTTAGTTGGATTAAGATATGGTTCTGGAGCTAAAGGAGAATCGTCTTTAGGTACTTTTCCTGTTGAAGTTCCACCCGCATTTTCATCAAAAGATTATCAAAATATTAGAGGAATAAATGTTGGTACAGCAGATGAGCCCCAACAAAAATTTATTAAAATTATTACTAGCACTATTAGTAGTCAATTAGGCAAGGACTATGCTGAAAAATTACAAAACATGCTATACACAGGATTTGAATCTTCTGTAGTAAATATAGCTAAAAGCTTGTCTTCTGAGTCTGGTCTTGGTGCTTCTGTTAGTGATAATTCTAGCCTTATCCAAAAATCTATTGAAAATGCTGGTTTTTATAATGTTGTTGGCGCGGGTCTAGAGTCTGCTTTAAATATACTTGGTGCTCCATTAACCTCAAAGGATGAGGATACGAAATCTATTGATTTTCCCACAGGATTAAAGTCAGCATCTAAAATATTTGGATCTGCTTTTACAAATATACCAACAGATATTACTAGAACTATTGGTCCAGGAGGTAAAGATGCTACTAAATTTATAGCTCAAATTGAAAGATATTTTAAAACTCCTATGGGTAAGGCAAATTTAGCATTAAGTAGATTTGCTATGGGTGGTTCAGTTTCCGAAGAAGATACTGTTCCAGCTCTCTTAACTCCTGGTGAATTTGTATTTAATAAAAAAGCAGCAAAAAGAATTGGTTATGGTAATTTAAATAGACTAAATAAAGCTGATAAAGTACAAGGTTTTAATAAGGGTGGAGTTGTAGGATATGCCCAAGGTGGTGCTGTAGATATGATAGGAGGTGCTCCTGGTGTGATAGCTGCTATTACAGCGGTTATTTTACCACAAATTGAAAAATTATCATCTAGTTTTGGTAAATTAGATGGCACTATAGGTATGTTTGGTACAGCATTGGGTGGGGCTATTAGAGAAGCTAGTAGTTTAACATTAAGTGCTGGCATAGCTTTAAATACTGTCGGAGCAAGTAAAGGAGTTGTTGCTGCTGGACAAGCTGGTACGGCTATTAGTGGATTAGTTAGTGGAGCTTTAACTGATACTACTGGTAAAGCTTTAGAAAAAGCATTATTAAAGAATGTAGATATTTTTGGTAAGTTTGATAAAACAGTACAAGCTATTAGTAGTGCTCCAACAGAAGAATTAAGATTGCAGGCCGCGCAAGATTTACAAAAAACATTTACGGAATTAGATGCTTCTGTACAAAGCACTAAGGGAGAGATTGATAGTTTAGAAATAGCGAATAATTTTGGTTCAGCTATTAATGATATTACTTTAACTATATTAACTAGCGTTACAGCTATTACAGCATTAAGTAATGCTGCTAATAAAGCAGCATCAGTTACCGCAGCATATAATGCTGTGCGTCTACCAGCAAATGTAGCAGGTCCAGTACAAGTTGCAGCTCCTGGTGTTGCGGCACAGTTATTGGGAGCATTCAAGAATCTTATTCCGTGGGTTGGAGCTGCAATTACTGTTATAGAAGTAGGAGTTCAATTATTTGGAGCTTTTAATAGTGGATTAAAAAAGAGTAGTGAACAATTAGATAGATTATATAAGAATTTAGATGAAGCTACTAAAAATTCTCAAGCTTTTAGTTTAGCTAACGCTACTTTTGTGGATAAAATTTTACCACAGTTTACTCAACTTAAAAATAGAGGATTCACTGGAGAGTCTTTAAGAACAGAAGTTGGTCGTACTCCACAAATAGGAGCTATCAATGAATTAAACTTCACATTTAGAACATTATTAAAGAGTAGACTAGTGGCTGAAGGTATTCCATTTAGCGACATGTCCACTATGCAAGAACTTGTAGATAGTCAACGTAATAATTTGGGTAACTTCAATAGAATATTTGATGAAACTACCAAAGATTTTATACAGCGTCAATTTGTAAGAGCAAAAACTGAAACTGGAGATATTACTACAGCAGAAGCAGAAAGACAATTCTTTGCTCTTGGGGGAGCAAACAGTGATGCTGTAAAAAGAGTTGTTGAGAATTATGTTGGTGCTAAAAACGTAGAGATAGCAGCATTAAGAGAATTAACTAATGCTAATAATAAATTTAAATTAAGTTTAGTAACTCTGGATAATGTTTTAGTAACATTAGCTGGTCGTGTAGAAATGTCTCTTGGTAAAACTATGGATCAGTTTGATGACTTAGAAAGAAGGTTATCTATTCTTGGTGGAGAACCAAGAATTCAGGGTGGAGAAGTCTTAAGAAGACAAATAGGTGTACTCAATAATTTGAGCGGCGCTAGTGCAGAAGATTTAAGCGCTGTATCTAGTACAGTTTCTGGCTTGTTAAATATTCAAGGATCTTCGCCAGAACAACAAAAACTATTTGAAGAATTAAGAAGTCAAGTAGAAGCTGCTCGTGTTATACAACAAGAATTGCCAGCCGTATTAAAAGAAATACAATCTTCTCCACAAGGTAGAGCTGGAGATGCTTTAAGAGATCAACTAGAAGAAAAATTAGGACCATCATTAAGTAGAATTACTAATGAAGGTGGAGTACTTAAAAAAATATTCAATGAACTAGCAGCTAGTGTTAATAGTACTTTGGATGGAAATAAAGAATCAATTAATAGTGTTAATGAATTAATTCAAAATAATGCAGCATTATCCGCATTATTAAAAACATCCGAAAAATCACAAAAGGCATATTCAGAAATAATAGAAGCTACTGCTAAAATTGAAGATAAATTAAATGAACAAATAAAATTTAGATTGGATCTAGAAAGTAAATTAATTGAATCTACAACACAAAGATTACAATTAGAGGCTCAAGAGGCTAATGAATTAAATAGATTACTAGGAGTTACAGCTTCTTTATCTGATCTTAATAAGCCTTTCGATATTGCTATTCAACAATTAACTAAGAATATTGGAGGAGGTATTCCACAAGCTGGTACCACAGATCCTAGAGTAATAGTAGCAGAATTAAATAAGCGTAGACAAATAGCTCAAAGTTTAGATGAAAATATAAAAAAGAATCAAGCAGATATAAAAGCCAAAGCGCCACTCAAAAATTTATATGAAAAAGAAATATCTGCTATAGCAAGATTGAATCAAGCATTAAATACTATTGCTACTAGTGGAGAAAAAACCAAAAACGCTCTTGATAAGATAGCAGAGGCACAAAATAAATTTGATACTAGTACAGAATTATTATTTGAATTTTTAGATGCGGCAGAAAATCCAGAACAATTTATTAAATTACAACAAACCATAGAGTCTATTAATGCGGCACAAACTAATAGATTCACAGATGCTGCACAAGCTAGATTATTTAGAACCGAAGGTACAAGATTCTTAAAAGCTAGAGGAGTAAGCGATGCAGAAATTAGAGGACTAGTAGCCAGAGCAGCTAGGTTTGTAGTTGGTACCGCTAGACCTACTAATGAAGCTGAGCGTAGAGCACAAGTTCAAGTTCTTGGTGAATTATTTGCTGAAGGTAGAAATATTGGAGATATTATTGGTTCTTATTTACCAGAAGCATTCAAACCATATTTATCTACAATTTTCCCAAATGCTCCAGGGCTGGCTGTTGCTGCTGGACAACAACAAAGAAGAATTGCTGGAGAGGCCATTGAAGCATCATTATTAACACAAATGGAAACTTCCCAACAAGAAACTACCAGAATATTCAATAACTTTAATCTAGAACTTACAGGACTATTTCCCGCAATAATAGAGAATATTCAAAGAATTGAAGCTCAAACTAGAGCTAGTGAACAAAAACTTATTAGTAGGCAGCAACCAATACCAGCATTGGCAGAATTTGCTCAACCATTATCAGATATTTTATCTAAAATTAGCCAGCCAACAGTTAAAAACTTTGGGATAGCAGAAGTTGATTTTATTCTAACTCCAGGAGCCTTATCTAAAGAACAAGCAAAAACTGTTACAAGTGATTTTGGATCAGCCCAAACAGCAACTGATCAAATCAGAGCTTTAAACAGGGCTTTATTTGAATTAGATACTACAACAGAGGCTGGTCGAACAGCAGCCGAACAAATAAAGTCTTTAAGAGATGAACTTGAAGCCGCGGCAAGAAAAATAAATATTAATAAAGCTGCACAGTCAATGAGTGAACAAATTCAAGGACAAATGGAAAAAGCATTAAGAGATGCGGAAAGAAATAATGGGTCTAGATCTCCAACTGTTGCTCCTCCACCACCTGGAGATATTTATAATCTACAACGTAATCGTAATACTCCATCAAGTCAAATATTCGATCAAACAATAGATAAGTTTAGTGCATCTACGAATGCTATTATTCAACCAATGCAAGACTTGTCAACAAATATGAGCATCTTTAAAACTACTGCTGAAAAACTAAGTGAAACACTAAATAGATTTAGTGTAGAATTTAATAAAGAAATTAAGGCTAGTATTTCTCATTCTTATACTGGAGATGTTAATCTAAATCTTAATGATACTTTGGATGTTAATATTCAGAATAATCCAAATAGAGATACTCAATTAGTACAAAATATTTATGATAAAGTAATACCAGTGATGAAAGAAACTATCATGAAAGCTCTTTTAGGATAAAATATTATGCCAACTTCAACATGCGATGTATCTACAATTTTTTCTGGTGGCGGTCCTAGTAATGCTGGGGCTTCTGTAATGGTTGGAGGTAAGCAATTAATACCTTCTCCATTCTTAAATATAGCTTTAGAAAAATATAAGGCTGGAGATTTAACTATAGGAGGCGTACTCAAAGTAACTCTTAATGGTAGTGTTGTTGGTAGTAGTTTTAATGAAGTAGTAACTACTGGTGCTGGTGGGGTTACTGGCTTAAAAGATATATTACAAATAGGACAATATAGAGAATGTGTTTATGTAGAAATTAAATGTGATAGTACAATTATTAAAGGTTATGGAAGAATCACTTCATTAAATATTAGTGAAGGGAATATGCCTACATGGGTTAATATGGCTCCATATACTATTGAAATTGATCTTTATACTAATGATATTGGATTATCTTTTGGTGAACGTCCAGCATATCCTGGTAAAATAGAATCATCGGGCAGCTCATCATCTATTTTAAATGGATTAATGCTTAATAATTTATCAGAACAATTTTCTGTTAGCATCAATGATGATACATTCAACTGGTCTGGTGGCAGTTATCCTGTCCCAATGTCTCAATGGTCAGATTTTAAGGGCTGGGGTAATAGACATATTAAGACTAATTTTAGTATAAGCGCTGGTGGTATTAGGGGCTTAACGGATTGTAATGGTGGAAGTACAGAAACAGGACACACATATGGATTAGCAGCTGCTGAAACATATATTCGTGACAGAATTGAAAAATTACGAGATATAAATATTGCTGGAGTATTTAATCCTCCAACATCTGAATTGACCACCGCTTTTGCAACATATACAGGAGGAATATCTCTATTAGATTTTAGAACTATTGATATTAATCCTATAGAAAATAGTATTAGCGTTACTGGTGAAATTATATATAGGCCGAGTGGATGTTCTAGTGGACCTGAAGATAAAGTATTTACAACTCTTAATGTGGAACAAAGTTTGGATGGAGAAGGAGAAACTATTACATTAACGGGCAATATACAAGGATTAGTTGATAATAATTTTGATAAAATTATTAAAATGTCAGCTGGTATATCAGACAATACAATTACTAATTGTAATCTAAATGAAAAAATTGGTAATGCTAATAATTTTTTAACAAGATTTGCTAAAGAAGAAAATTTAAAAAGTATTGCTAATTATTATTATAATAGTGAGGGTTTTTTTGATAGTGTTGCTAATCGTGGTTATATAAAAGATAATTGTGCCTTGAGCGCTACTAGTGATCCGTGTTCATCGGCATCTCCATCACCATCTCCAACTACACCCGAATTATGTGATCTTAGATTAGTTAGTTCACAAATTAATAGAAATTTATCTCAAGGTGAAATTAACTTTACATTTGTATTATCTAATAAAGCAAATTGTAATATATTAGGAGCTAAAAAAGTTGATGTAGAAATTACACATGATAAACCAAGAGATAATATAGTAGAATTTATAATACCTGGACGAGGAGATAAGGGTGTACTTATTCAAAATCTATGTTGTAAGTCAGCTGAAAAATATGATATAGCCGTAACTGCCACACTCAATAAGAATAGTTGCAACTTTAATATGTCTCAATCTACTATTCAAGAATTGAGAGCTTGTGCGGAAAAAGTTTTACAAGACTTACAAAATGATAATAATATAAATTTAGATTGTTGGTTCAAAGTAAATGATCAAGAAACAATAGGTAATAACGTATTTAGACTTAATATGTCATATGTAAAACCATCTTGCCCATAAAGGAAAAGATATGCTCTCAGGAATAAATGTGGACTTTAGTATTAAGGGCGATTACACTAAATTAAATCCGCCTATATTTTACGAAATTATGAATCTACATAATACTATTTTGATTCCTAAAAATTTGCTATCTAATTTTAATATTAATATTGGAGATCAAATTATTATTATAGACCAAACTACCCAAAAAAAATATACACAAACAGTAGTAATTAATTGTGGAGATATAAATCTTGGATACCAAAACTATTATTATTTTTATATAGCTAATGGATTAAAGATTAAAAATGGTCACTCTTATTCTATCATACTAAACGATATTACCATACCCTTATCTTTAACTATAAATATGCAGTCATCAGCTAAATTAATTATTGGTTTATTAATTTTATCAGATAATTATAAATATGAATTTAATATAAAAGAAAATATTATACTTAATATTGATACAAAACAATATAAACTATCAATTATAGATATTTTAAATAAATTTAATTATTATGCAGCTAATAAAAATACTACTATAGTAAATATTTTAGATAATAAAAATTTTAATAGTATTCAAGCTATTAATAGCGACGGTATCTATAGCAATAAGTTTATTAGGCCATTATATAGGCAAAATTTTCCATTGGGATCTATAAGTATAGATATTGATGGTGTATCTGATAATATAGAATATCAAATATATTTAAATAATAGTGGATATTTAGTTAATAGCAAAAAAATAACAATTCAAAATTTGCAATCGGGACAATATTCTATTAAAATAATAGATAGGAATGGACCAGTACTAATTACGAAGTTAAATAATAATTCTTGGAATAAGGACTGTTTTGAAATTAATATTCCGCAAATTCAACCAAATATAATTGATAAATATAATATTCCCCAATTACCACAATTTTACGAAAAAACACAACCCAAGCCAGGATTTGGCAATCTTATGATTAATTTAGATTCCACTATACCAATACAAATAACAGGACCGAATAATTTTACTTATAATTCTAACACTGGATATGTTGTATTAAATGATATGATTTGTGGAGATTATATTATTAAGCAGCAAAATCTCACCAAGACCGCTCGCGTTCATACCAACGACACTACTTACGTGCATAATGTATAAATATGTCTACATTTGAATTTCCGTTCCAAACATTTGAAACTGATCCTTGTAATACCGATCCTTGTCCTTCATCAAGCGATTGTTTTATTTGTGGCTATGATCCAAACGGATGTGGTGCTAGTGGATGTGCAGATTATTTTACTAATCAAAATATACAAACTAAATTTTTAAATTGTTTTATTTTAGGTTTTAGTAGTAAATTAGGTATTGGTGGATCAGAATCTACTGTTAATGTAGACTTACTAAGTTTTAAGGAAGAATGTGCTCCATCTGGTTGTTCGCCATTATGTCCGCCAGGACCAAATTTATTACCTTATGATGGAAGACTAGGTTATATATATACTTTTATTATGGGTAATTTTTGTTTTCGTGGAATCTTAAGTAATCATACTTATAGTGAAGACAATGGTGGATATAAATATAGATTAACATTGAGTGATGGTAGAAATTTATTATCTAAAATCACTATAATTCTTAATACTATTTATGATAGACCACCATCACAACTTGAACATACAGTATTAAACACTTTATATTTCTTAGAACCATCCATTGATGATTGTGACGGTATTGAAAAATGTAAAGATTTTATGAAATCTGGGGCTAACTATAAAGGTATATTTTTAAAAAAGGCGCTAACTGAGTTAAACGGTAAACAAATACAAATTCCAATATCTAAAGTATGCCTGAAATTAAAATTAGATAGATTAATAAATATCATACCAGATAATTATAGAACTTCTAATGATGAAATGTCACTATTAGATTTAATTGAATTAGCGTGTGAAGAAGTTGGTCATGATTTTTTTATTGATATTACTGAAGATAATGAATTGGAAATTATTCCAGTTGACTATACAAAACCAATTAATAATACTCCATTACTAACATTTATTAATCAATTCAGTATAGACGATATTGCTATGACTAAAGAATATGGTCAGGAAATGACATATGAAAAAAATAAACGTTTAGTTTTTGGAGATTATTTTCATTACTTAACCACAATAGACGAACCAGAACCAAGCTTTTCGCCTCCGTGTGAATATATTTCTCCAGTTTCAACTCAATGTAATATTGTGAATCCTCCATATTCTAAATTAGTGACTAGAGATACTGATGTCCCTATTGATGCAGAATCGCCCCCATCACCAGAGTGTTCATCGACACCATAAAGCAGGAAATTATTATGTCAGATTGTAATTGCGATCCATTACCGTTACCGTCTTGTAATCCAATACCATCACCTTCACCAGAATGTGGTCGTATAAGAATGTTTTTTGGTTATGAAGAATCGCCAGGAGCTATAGCTCCAGGACAATTAGATAAATTATTTTACACTTCAACAGTAGACAAGGATTTTATCCAAAAAGGATTCACAATACCTCAGTTCTCGTGCTCTATACTTAAAAAGTCAAATATTTTAAAGAATCTAACAGAATTTACATTATCTGAAGCTGAATTATTGAGTACAGGTTCTTTTGAGTCATGGATATTATTTGGTAGTTATTATATAACAGCTTCTGATGGCGTTTTAAGTCAAAATCCGGCACCATTCTCTATAGAATGTATGAGAGACGCGGCTATAAATATAGATATGGCTAAATTTAAGCAAGAAGCAGCAAAAATGTGGGTATCGTTTAATAGATATGCAGATACTCAATCTATTTATAGCGTTTTGAAAACTATATTTGGTGGAGATGATGCTGAACCCAAATTAACAAATGTAACCATTACTGAATGCGATGCTGTTAAACTAAATCAAAGAATAGAAAAATTAAGAGTATGTTATGAGTGGATTAAAAATATTCATGATACTTATTATGGTCGTGAATTTTTAGTCAAAATAGCGGATCCTAAAGGTAGTGATCCGAATTCAACTTTTCCAGGTATCTGTATTAAAAATGAGCAAGGAGATAATCCACAATTTAATATTAACGACCCTAAAGCATTTTATATAGAAGGTAACGGAGCATCTCAAGGATTTTATACCAGTGATGAAATTGCTGATGGTGGTTTTCCAAAAAAGGGAACATCAGATATATTAGGATTAACCAATATTAATTGGGTGCAAAATAATGATGGTAAAATAGAATCATTTGTTAAAGTTGGTAAAATTAGTGGTGGTAGTGACGCATCATGTCCTGAATTAACAACTCACTATTTATATAAAAAATTTACTACTTATGATGCTGGTAATAATACTGAGCGTTGTGTAGACTGGAATATAGATTTAACTAAATTAGATATTAGTAATTATTATATAGATAATAATTATTTATATTTAAAAAGTAATATCGAAAACAGATTTTATGTTAATAGTGAAGGCACTTGGATTAAGATCACGCTATCTGAAAAAGTACCACTAACATCAATTGATAGTAATGTTATTGGTGGTGTAGTTTTATTTTCTTATTTATTAAATATGACTAATCGCAATAACCATCCTGAAATAGATGGAAATCCAAAACAAAGCATAGTAAATTATTATAATTATTTTAAAAATAATAATAATATTGTTTTAGATGGAGCTAGAGGCAATTCTTCTCAATTAAATTTAGCTAAAACTGAACCTCCATGCCTTATACCACAAGGAGTAGTAATACCTCTTAAAAGCAATGTATATAGATATGGTCCATATTATTATGCGGGAGATCCAACTACTGAAGAAGGCGGTGGTGCCGAATTAATTATACAAGAAAATATAGCTCCTTGGAATTTTATTAAAGCTAACGACACCTCATTCCCAGGTACTTATCCATATTGTGCTATGGATAGTTTTGGTAAAAATTTAGCTAAATTAGCACCAAAAGGATTACAAAAATTAGAAAAGGGTAGAGTTACAGCAGCGGGATTACCATGTCATAAACTTGGAAAATCTGTGGATGTCGGATATGATCCCACAAAAGGTAGCGGACCAACACTTTTAACAGATATTAATGTAGACTTTGGTAGCGGTGGTTTTACAACCACATATAATTTTTCTACTTATTCTCCTAGACTTGGTAAAACAGAAAAATATTTATTAGACAATTGGCAAGACAATATCAAAAATAGTCAATACATTAATAGTTATTTAAGAAATGAGCAAAATAAAGTACAAACTATTAAAAAAGACTATAATAAAAAACTTATAGAAAAGCAATATTATTTTACCCCATTAACTAAACATAAACATTCCACACCCAATAGATTAATATTTTCTGGATATTATTTAATACCAGAGTCACAATTAACACCATTACCAAGTCCATCAATTTATCCTAGTCCAGAAACGTCTTTTCCTCCAGACGCATCATGCGACCCTAGCGGTGTGCCTAATTATGGTATTAATGGTAGCGTTCCACCAAATTTTGATGGTAGTGAAGATCGTCGAAGATATATTTTTGCGGAAAGTACCGAAGCGTACTCTATAGAGTATTTACAAAATACTTATTTTCAATTAGCTGGTATGAGTATGGATGGATTTTATTCTCCTGTCTCATTAAGAGGAGTAGGAGATAATCCTAAAGATAATAAAGAATTTAATAAAAGTTCAATAAATAAATTTACTAGTAATAGTAGTTGGAAAAATAAAGCTAGATTACCTAGATTTGCTATGAGATGTAATTTTAATGGTAAATTTATTGAATGGGATAGTAAAACAGATATTGATGATTTTACTAATTATGACAAATCTGGCTATCCTATAGCATCAAAAACAAGAGATGAAATACCTCCATTTAAGTTTAAAACATCATCGTCACAAGGATCAAATTGTTATTTATTACCAATTAATCAAAGATATTTAAATCCATATACTACTAGAGCTATGCTATTTGCAGAGGATACATCTCAAGGTTATGAGCCATGGGATGCTCGCAAAAATAATACACAAAAAGGTTTTGTGATGTCTTCTATAGTATTTGGCGATACTTATGCTGAATATCAAATTACACATACAAATACATATGATGCTATACCTGGTAGTATAAATATATATGATACAGATGAGGCTATTAGACAACAAATCAATAACTTCAGAATTCCTGCTTTAAGAGGACCTTTAGTATTACAGGGTTGGGGTTATGATACAACCGGTAAACCAATTCCTAACAGCGCTGATGCCGCAATTAATACCGAGCTAGGCCAGTTTAGAAAAGATCAACTAACAGACAAATTTCAAACAGGCTGGCTATCAAATCCAAGATCATGGCCGGTTGGACCTATTGATTTAAGATTTGACAGAGAGCGTGGAGTTTGGACTTGTCCATCACCAAATAAAATTATAGTTGCTAGATTAAAAGAAAAATTAAATCCTAATGGTAAGGCCAAAGCTGAATTAATTAATCCTAAAGCTGATGATATTAATTTTTATGAAAAATATCATATCTCTGGGCCAAATGGCGAGAATATTAAGCTTAATATGGATCAAACAGAAATCTTTGTATATGATTTCTTAGGACAAACTATAGATGCATGTACTAATATTTATGTTTATTATGATGACAATAGATATATTGTGCTTAACTCTGTTCAAGATAGCACACCAACACCAGTTACTAATATTATTAGATTTAGAAATATTAATATTTGTAATATAGTAGATGATCAAACTGAAAAGCCAGAAGATTATTATGGTGTTGAAACATGGGGGGCACATGCTGGATATGGTGATAAATATTATAACCATCATACTTTTGGTATAAGAATAGATTGTGATGGTAATCCAATAGATTCAGAAGGCAATTCGCCTAACGAGACGTTTACCATCGACCTTATTAAAGAAGAACCATCAAAATGGCTAATACAACTATTAGACAATGCTGGTAAATTTGGTCCTTCATTTGGTAGATTTGAGGATGAGCAACAATGGAAAAACGAAGCATCCACTGGTTATGCTGTATATATACCTCCATCGTCTGGTAATTTAACAGAGATTGATCCAGCCGATGCTGAAGGTCGGGGTGATTTTCCTGGTATTACAAATGATCATACAATTATAATTCCGGGTGATTATAGTATTAAATTTAATTACGAAATTATATCTAGCGCTCAAAATGGTATTGTAGATCCTCTTAGATTTCAAATTTTATGTAATGATGAGTTATTAGTAGATACTGGTTTTATAGGAGATGATCAATTTCAGAATATTTTCCCATATAACGAAAAATGGGGAGGCACAGAGACCACTGGTTGTTCCACTTTTGATATTACATCAGATTGCTCTTCATTACAAATCAAAATTATTGGATCATCAAACTATAAATATTCATTAAGCGCTGCATCCGAATGCTCTCTTGGCCTAAAGCCACATTGCAAAATGAATAATTCATGTTCTGATATGAGTAAATATGATATACTATTTATAGAGAGCTATGCTAGATTTCTAGAAGGTTTTTTGTCAGAAGATTTATATTTACCAAGTGGTTCTCCTCCACCGTCATCAGAACAATATAAAATAGATAATCCAGATGGTAATGCAGCAATTACTGGGATAATCTGTTATGGAGATAGTCCAAATGGACAGACACCAATATATCTAGACTCTGACTACAACCGACTTTCAGTGAGAGTATTTGATCCATTTAGAGATACTCCTGAAGAACAAAATCCATTCATTAAATTAAAATCTGGAGATAAAGTTTTAACCATTTTTGATGAAAGAACTAAAAAATATCATATATGGCAATCATTAAAAAAAGAAGATAAAGTAGTTAAATTTGCTTTGATGCAAGATAAGAATATAACCGATATTACAGTATCTGGCGTATTGGTGGATCAGTGGTCCAGACCCTTAGATAGAAAAGGTAATTTAATTACAGAACAAGATAATTTTAGTGGAGCAACTATTGTAATTAGAGATCCATATGTAAGTAGATCGCAGTACGCCCCAGTACCCAATAATGGTAGTTTGGGACCTAATTTAACAGCATTTGGTCCAGCATTAGGTTCGGATATTCTCGATGAACACTATAATGGTATTCCATTAGAATCATTAAGTGGAACTATATACGTACCACCATTCGTAGGGTTTGCACTACAAAGAATTCTACCTAATGAGGAAGATGAAGATGTAACCACTTACGAGATGTTCACACTAGAACATTTTGCGCAATATGTTAAAGGTAAAATTTGTACTAAGACTCCTTCATTTGGTTTAAATAATGATAAATATTATTTAGGTACCAAATTACCAACTAAAGGATTAGGATATAGTGATGGTATTGTTCCAGTAGCTAGAGAAACGTCTGAATTACCAAAAGGCGATTTAATAGTAAGATATCCAATATTTTTTGGTAGCGGTCTACCACCAATAGGTGGAGATTTAGTAGTTGGAGCTACTGATAGTACTTACGAGAATATTGACGGATGTGAATTTACAGCCATGCTAGATACATATTTATCTAGTACAACTAATTTAGTTTATAAAATCACAGAAACCGTTAAGTTTGCACCAGAAGGTAAAATAACTTTTCTAGATTATGGTGCGGCTGATGAATTAAATAGATCTGATACTACTGTACCTATGTATATTAACATTGATGGTCCTCCTAATCCCTATATGAAAGTTGAATGGTATGAAGGATTTATGTGGGATACTAGTAGAAGTTTAAGTAATCTAGAAAAAACAAAAGTATTTAATAGAGACGAATGGATGGAAAAAGGATTATTCATCCAAGGTTCATCAGTTACTGTTTATTTTAAAAATTTAGATGAGAATGGCGATCCAGAATATAGTGTAGACAATGGTGGAACTGTAGCTAGAGTTATACAAAGGGTTAATGATGCTAGCAAGCCCGGCTTATTTGGTTTTCCTGGCGGGGTACCAAGGACTGATAGAGAAATTAAAAAAGAAGATGATTTTATGCTAGGTTTACGTTTTGAGGATGAGTATCTTGATATGGCTATTGAAAAACCTATCATTGATATGACAGACAATCAACAATGGATGACCTATCAATCAGGTATAATAACTGGTATATGGGATGAAACTTTAGATCCAGAGGTAAAAAATTGCAAATATAAGATCATATATGCACAAGAAGCTCCAGTTATAATTACTGGTCAAGCAATAGCTAAATTCTCTCCTACCCAAACATCTGCTGTTATAGCAATAAGCGCTCTGTATGCTACCTGTGATGGCAAATCAAGAGATCCTATACCTAATCTACTAACGAAAGTCAGTAATCCTATGGGTTATGGAGCTATGGCAGGAGACCATGTCACAATACAAAGAGTATATACTGGCGTTAATGCAAATAATGCAAATTATAATTATATTATTATAGGTACAGGAGATCCTCCAGGAGCGCTGAAATCATGAGTACAACACCAAGCTCAAGTCCATGTCCGTCTAATATATTTCCACAAACATCACCAAATTATAGATATTTTAATCAATCTATAGAATTAATACCAGGATGGGATCCATTAAAAGATCAAGTTTTAGTTCATGCAAAAGATTCTGGCTTAGTGTGGGTAGAAGTAGTATGCCTACCAGTGGTTACATGTATTAAACTAGATGTATTAAGCGGAAAATTGATTGCAGAACGTAGGAATATAAGTATTATTACAGACTTTGATGAAATAAGTTGCAATATTAATGTAACAGAATGCTTACCAAGTCCATCACCAAGTCCATCACCAAGCCCATAACCTAGTTAATTATAATAAAAAATATGAGTACACCATGTCCATCTGGAATTTTTCCACAAATATTTCCGAATTATAGATATTTTAACCAACCTATAGAATTAGTACCAGGGTGGGATCAAGAACGAAACCAAGTTGTAGGACATGCTAAAAATTCTGGTTTACAGTGGATTGGAATTGATCAATGTATGCCAGTAGTTACCTGTTTAACTCTTGAGCCTGTAGGATTAATAGCAGAACGCAAAACAATACCAATTTTTTCAGAACTTAATACTACAGATTGTACTATAGATACGACAGATTGTAGTTGTTGTGAATGGAATGGTATTGGAAACATATTTTTCGATATCATATGTAATGGCCAAAAGATTTGGAAATCTATCCCCATTACTTGGACTAAGATATCTAATTATAAATGGATATATAATGGACAAGTACCAGGATGCATTAATGAAAATTTAAATTGGCAGATAACATGTAATTCAGATTTACCAGCTACTAATTGTTCATCTAAGTGGCAATCTACTGTATTCAATTTTCCATGTAGAATTGGTCCATTTAATCCTATTATGATTACTTCATCAAATATTAATACATTTGGATTTCCACCAGAAATTATCCAGTCTATTCAATCTTTACCATATTGGCCAAATGCTTGTGCGTGTGACACGCCAGCAATATGGTATGTTAATGCACAATTAGTTCCTAATTGTGGATGTTGTCCATAAGAATAATAATTATATTTTTAAATTAATTATTTACTATCTTTAGTCCACTTATGCCAACCTTTATTGGATAAATAATTACCTTCATCATCTTTTCGTTTAGGGAATAGAGTTCCACCTTTTTTATGTTGTCCAAAAGCTAATACGGCTCCACAATCGGAACAGCGTAATTCATAATAATCATTACCATCAACATTACGCACAACAAAACGCAGATTGGTCTTATTACAAAGACCACACTTTTCCTCAGCAAAAATTTCTTGAATTAGAGCTAATTCTTTAAATATTTCTTTTTGACCAGCACCTTCAAGTTCAAACTCTAATTTATCTCCAACCTTATATTTGACTTTCATATTTATCTCCATGAAGCATCATAACCAACTAATTTTGGTGGAATATCACCAATATTTTGTTGATATTTAGACAATTCTCTTATGATACTAACTCCAGTATCATGACTTATATTTTTTATATTAGTTGGATCTATAGATAAACCAAGCATTAATTCATTAATATTAATATTACTACGTTTAGCTAATACATCAATAAAATTAATTTGCTGATCACTAATTTTGTCCACATTATCACTAGTTGGATCATCTTCAATATTTTTGGCTAATTCTTCAGCCGCTACTACTTTTCTTAATTTTAGTCCTCGTCTTAATGCTCTACCTTCTGCTCTTGTTTCGGCTACTGCTACAGGATGATTTCTGTATATTTTATCACAATTGCCATAATATACATCAGCAGCTCCGCTTACTATTTTCTTCAGGTTTAAATTTACCTTGTCTGACCCTTCAGAATTTAAAACATAGCCTATAGTATGCACTACAGTGGCTCTTTTTTCATTATTTGGCTCAGGACTCTGCACAACCTGACTAATAGATTCCACAACTATACAATTAAGAGCTATTTCAAATATTCTCCTTAGTCCATCCGTAGTTGGATTACCATCAATTTTTTCATCTTCTGATAATAGACCTAAAACATAGTCATTCCATTCCAGACTATTGGTGTCAAACTTGGCAGTTTTGCTGCTACTGTCATCTGTAGATACTTTATTGTTTTTAGCCATTTTTAATCCTCTATTGTTAGAATATTATTTGTAAGTTTATTATTTTTAATATTTTCGATATGTTCTTTTAATTTAGAATAAATGATCTGTGATCTACTTTTAGAAAAGTCTTTTGTTTGTTTTATTCTAATTAATTTTAAACCTTTTCCTATTAATAGTCCTTCTTTTTTTTGATCATAAGACTGATTACGTTTTAACGCATCTTCACCCCATACAGGCAAAAAATGAGAAGGTCCATCTACTTCGATAGCTAAATTTATACTAGGTATAAAAAGGTCGATTTGCAACTTTGTATTTGATAAAATTTGCTCCTGATGAAAGTTTACAGTATACCCATCAGCTAATAGATTATGTAATAGAAATTTCTCTAATTTAGATCCCACTTTACTGCTATGTCTGACTGCATTAGTGGCTTTATTATGCATATTTTTCTTTTGATCATCAGATAGATTCTCCCAATTATTTTTAGCAATTAATTTTCTCTGTGTGAGTTCATTATCTGATAAACGTTCCCAAGCCTGAAGAACTCCTAAACCAATTTTTGTTTTAGTTGTATCATCTCTGATTTTACCCTTAGTTGGATGACAATGTTTGCCGCTATTTAGTGCATTTTTTTGTGCTGAACTTTTATCTCTAATATTGATTTTAAATTTTATAGCATCTCTTCTTACTTTATTTGAATAAGTACCAACCATATCTGCGATATCTTTAAAACTTTTTTTATCTTGTTCGTATAATTTTTCAATTAAATGACGCTTTTCATTATCTGACAGCTGATCATACTTTTTGATATTCATAATAGTTCTCTTTTAAAAAGTTTTCTAAATCATCATCTAGGTCTATATATTTATATCTATTATCTGTTGGCATATGAACAAGTTTATTATATACAATACAAAAATTGTGATTTTTAAAATTTACAATATAATCTATATGATCAAAATCAGTTAAAATTATTTGCTTATAAAAATGTTGATTGATATAAGACGAATGAAATATTGGAATATCTGCAAATTCAATATTGTATGTATCACAAAATATTATAGGTTGATATGCCTGATTTTTGGCAATTACACTTTTAAATTTAATAAATGATGGTGTGGTTAAATCTGTGAATTCTTTTTGAAAATAAGCTATTTGATACATAATTTTTCTCTAATGGCCTGAATACTATTTGCGTTGTCGATACATGATAATGCTTTTTTTGTAATATTAATTGGTTTAATATTAATGTTTTCTTCAATACATTTGTTAATAATTTCAAATAAATAATACTGATAAATATTACTATCGCAAACTTTTAAAAATTTATCCATATCTTTATTTGTAATATATAAACAATCAAAAATAGTTTTAGGTAAATCATAATAACAATGTATAATACTATTATTGTGTTCTATATATCCAATATTTCCTTTTGAGTCATTATTGACGAGTACAAAAGACGTTAATAAATTTTGTGTAATAAATTTTTTTACAGAGTTATGTAACACTAATGACGAATTAATAATCAAACAGTTTGGATTTTGTATTAATCGATGAGCGTGCTTAATACTTGTGCCAATATTTGTATTGCTATCTATAGGATGTTCTATATATTTAATATTATGATTGTATAAATTATGATCTATATATTTTTTAAGTCTTTTGCCATCAAATCCGCCAACAATAATAATTTCGGGATTATCAAATAATGTATTTAAAAAATCGATCTGATAATCAACTAGATGATATTTTTTATTGATCTTTATTAAGTATTTGTTACCTAATGATTTAATTTTTTTATCTGGTAATGCATTTAAAATAATAATTGAATATTTATTGTTCATTTTTTTGAGCTACTATAAAATATTCAAACACATTTATATATCTTTTATTAAGAATAGTAAAATTATGTTTTAATAATAATTGTTCTATATCATACATATTATGAATAGACTTTTTGTGTGGATAAAGAATAATTTTAGCCATAGTTTCATCCACAGTACCATTTGCGACACCAATCATTAGTTGTAACAAATCTGTTGATTGAACTTGTATCTGACCCTTTGGAGCTAATTTGTTGGATATTTTATTTATAATTTTATTACATTCATCATCTATATGATAATCTAATACATCAGTAATCATTAAATATTCTATTGTATTATCGGCATATTGATATATATGATCTAAATTTTCATATTTAATGCCAACAGGTAAATTATCTGGATAAAAAATATGTGTATAGATTATATCTGTCATAGTTGAAATACTTTCTTACTGGTTTGAAATAATAGTTCTTTCCATAGTGCAATATTTTCATTACTATTTATGTCATATGACAATACTTTATCATGAATAGAATGCCAAGACTTATATATAGACATATTAGTAGCAATTTTAAATAAACATGGTAAATTATCTATAAATTTTATTTTATCATTATCTAATAAATCAGTTTTAGCATAATGGTCAACTGTAATAATTGGTATATGATATCTAATAGATAATTCTCTACATATATCATAATGAGTAATTTTATTATTACAAATAATGAGATTTGGATGATAATTACCATAATACAAATTATCATATAAAATGTATTTATGAGATAGCTTATTTAAAAAGTCTAAAAATGCTTTTGGTTCTTGTCCAAGAAGCACTATGTTTAATATTGAATTTTGAGTAAGTAACTCTCGGTCCAGTATAGATTGTGTCATATTCATATTAATATATGATCCTTAATACTATTCATATCGAATATTTGTTTCTGATAATTATTAATTAATTGCTCTTTATTATCTTTTGACATATTATATGCTGATCTCATTTGAGATTGTAATGATATAATATTAGGTTCGTTCCATTCTTCATATATGGTAAATATATTTTTATTTAAAATAGAATTTGACATATAAACACTAGAATTAATACTATCTACCATAAGAGCATTGGAACTATTTAAATATGTTGAGGATCCAATATTTTTTGTTGTAATAATTAATTTATTTGCGAGCATAGCTTCAATAGCACATGACCCCATACCGTCAGCTTTACAAGCATTAACATAGCAATCTCCATCTTTGTGGAGTCTTATTATATCTTGATCTGACAAACGACCAACAACGTAATCAATATCACAATATTGTGGTTTCCTCAAAGCTACTTTAATTTCATTAATATCATATTTTATTGATTCTTGTAATTCTTCTGGTTTTTTATCATAGTCATCTGTCTTAATAAAAAGTCTTACATTATCCTGTCTATTAAACTCTAACAAATAAGCTAATATGATACCTTTAATATTTTTTTTATCCGTATATTGTCCAATAGTATAAAAGATAAAAGGATTTGTTTCTTTTTTATCTACAAAAAATGGACTATAAGATTGTTCATAGGCTCCAATATTGTATGGTTCTGGCAATAATCTGATTGGTTTAGTAACACCAGCATCATATGCTGAATGTAATGCATTAGTGGAATTAACAAGTATTTCATCCATCAGATTTAATTTTGATGACCAGCCAGATCTATTTATAGATCTTGTTTCAATTTCAACTATACCAATATTTTTACCAAATCTTTTGTCATATACATAATATTCTGGATACCCATACTGAATAACAAAATCATAATAATTATAATATGCATTTTCATAAGGTTCAAATGTTTTCAAGTCGAGTGGATTTTGAATATGACTATTAGTAAAGAATAAAGGCTTGATAGATAGATTAATATCAGATTTAGTAGCTAAACAATTAATATATCTTCTGGAGGCATATCCTAAACCATTACTATCTCTATATGGACCTATAAATAATATGTTTTTCATTTTTTACTATATTCAAAAAAAGATATGAGTTTGGGTAAGGATTGATAATTATTACTAATTCTCATCATTTCTATTGCGTGTTTATTATTTGCATATACTTCTAATAATTTAATTGCATCTTGTCTTTTAAATTGATATACTTGTTGACCATTTACAATAGTTTCATCATCTAAAGAACGTATTAAATCCTCAATAAATGTTGTAGATTTTAATTTTTTATCTTTAATTATATTATCGACAATATCATATATAAAATCTCTATTATTTTTAATATTCATTACAGAGTGTTTTAAATTAATATCAAGCATTGGAGCATTCCATGCTCTTTTAGCATTAATATTAATATTATCAAATATTTCTTCATATACTTTAGCCGTAAAATCCCAGCTATATTTAGTTAATAATTTTTGTCTAGTATTTTTACCAATTGTATTTAATTGTGTTAATGGCATGTTGATTAAATTATTCAACACATCAAAACATTGTTCATTATCTGGATAACACCTATCAGCATTAGTTTCTTGTTCTCTAAATATTCTCTTAACTGGTATTAGTTTGGCTTCAACATTACGACCAACCTCGCCCATTGCTCCATACTCTACGGTTACTACAGGTATTCCAGCTGATGCAGCTTCAACAGGAGGGATACCAAATCCTTCGCAAATAGCATATTGTACATAAATATCAAATAGATTATATATTTGATTTAATTCAGTATCGCTTAATCCATTGTTCGGATTCCATAAGTAATTACGCTTTACATTACATTTATGACATAGTTTTTTAGGACCTTTATATGTTGAGCAAGAAACATGATTACATGCTTTACATTTGTAGGTAAATATAATATTATTAGCAATATTATGTTCTAGTAATAATGCAGGAATATCCCAGCATAAAGCATCTGGAAAAGATGTATGAAGATAGAGTAATAATTTTTTATTTTTATTTTTATTTACCAGTTCGCTAAAAATTTTAATTAAATCGGGTATTAGTTTTCTTTTTTGATTTCTCATAACAGTACCTATAATTATAGAGTCTGTTGGTAAATCAAATTGATTTTTATGAAATTTTTTATTAAAACCCAGAGGCTTAAAAGTATTTGTATCTACAGCATCACTAGCTACAGGTCCAATATTATTTTGATTATAATAATATTTTTGTATTAAGTTTTGTTTTGCCCATTCTGTGTGAAACAATACTAGATCAGCATTTTTCAATGTATTAATACTATCTATTTTTTGAGGATCAGAATCATATGTTGGATTAATAATCCAATGATAATAATCTCTCAGTGGTGATACTTCTTCAAAAGTATAATTCCAAAAATCCCTAACATCAAATACGATATGTGGCTTAAAATCTAACAAAGCAAATTCAAATCTCCATTGTCCATATTGATTGGTTGGACTAGAGATATACTCAGCATACAAAGGGTCTTGCTGAGCAACAGCAACAGGATATACTTTCCATTTTTCAGTTTTTGGTATATTTGGTGTTCTATAGCACGACAATTCTGCTATTTCATACTTATCGGTATTATATAATCTAGTTAAAATTTCTTTAGTATAATTACCAAATCCAGACTTTATATGACTAGATTCGCCAACCATTAATATTCTTTTTTTAATATGATGGGACATAAATTTAAAATAAAACCCCCACGTCTTAGGTGGGGGAATTATGATTAGGGTTTATTAGAAAGCAACAACTTCTTGATTATCTTCACTTTTCAGTTTTCTTTTACTAGATTTATTAATTTTAGCAAAATTATTAACCCTAACTTTCATAGTTGAGTGCTTATGACCATCCTTTTCCCAACTATCATTTCTTAGTGATCCTTCTACCATAACTAAATCACCCTTTTTTAATGATTCAGATATAGCTTCGGCACCAGTATCCCAAGCCTCACATTGAACAAAAGTGGTGATCTTATCCGTTTCTCCATTTTGTTTAGTAAATTCTCTAGATACAGCAACTGTAAAGTTTGCTACTGAAGTTTGTTTACCATTAATATTAATATTTTTTACTTCTGGATCTCTAGCTAAATTTCCTTTTAAAATCACAAGATTCATTTAAATTCTCCTTTAGAAAAACCAATTGGTCATTTGACCATACACACATATTATAGCTGCGTCAAGAGTTTTGTCAATCTCACAGCTGCCAACACTTTTTGATAATTAAACTATCTTTTTTCTTTGTTTGTTCTAAATTAAACATAATAGTATTATTTTTAAATAATAAATGTTTATATGTGTCAAATTCTTTTGGGAAAGCAATAATGTCGCACGATCCGGTACTATCAGAGATTTTGATAAATGCCATTTCTTGACCAGGATTAGCACCCTTCTTTGTCTTGATAATGCTAATATCATCTATTTCCGCACCAACTATAATAGTTTTTAATCCTAGGCACGACTTACTTAGTGATTGACAATCTGTATTGGCGGCTTCTAAATCTCGTCCATCAATGACAGAACACGTTATACTAACTCCCAATAGTTGTTTTTCTGAAGTAGCTATCCATTCATAATTATCATCTAAACTATATGCTGGTTTTTGAATTGCTGATATTAGAGAAGAAATTGTTTGCAGTCTTTTTTTATTAACAAATTTTAATAATTTAGATAATATATTTTCTATATTGTCGTTTAAATCAATATTATTTATAATGATTTCTTTTTCTCTAGCGCTCAAATTAGATATGATATCTAAGTAAAATAATATTTTCTTTCTAGACACCTTTAAATAATCAATAGCTCCAACAGAAACAATAGCTTTAGCTGCTTTGCTATTAATTTGATCTAATATAAAAAATAATAATTCATTTATTGTAATATTATTAATATCTATTTTAGTAGAAGATACTATATCTAGTATTTTATTATAAACAGATTCACCAACACCTTTAATATTTGTTAAACCAAAATATATAATATTTTGATCTAGAATAAATTCTTTATTTAATTTACGTAAGTCTGGTCTATATATATTAATATGGTTCTCATGGGCATTATGTACTAATTCTGCCACCTCTTTTATTGGATCTATTTTATCTTTTGCAAACTTTAAGTATGAGGTAAAAAATTCTTTAGTATAGTGCGTTTTAGCATAGGCTGAGACATAGGCATTAAGAGCATAACTAATAGCATGGCTTTTATTAAATGAATATCTTTGACTTTTTTCTATCCAGCTAAAAATTTGCTCAGCCTCATGCTCATTAACAATGTTAGCAGATTTAGTTTTTTCCATGAATAATGTTTTGATTTTAGCCATTTCTTCAGGTTTTTTCTTGCCAATAGCTTTTCTTAACATGTCAGCTTCTGATAAATTAAAGTTAGCTATGCTTTGACATATTTGCATTGCTTGTTCTTGATAAACCATCTCACCATATGTTTCTTTAAGAATAGGTTCCAAACTATGATGAAAATAATCAATAGACTCAGTTCCATTTTTTTTATCTATATAGTGATTAGAAACTGTTTTTCCTTCTCTAACGGCTTCTAAACAACCAGGTCTAAGAATACTGATTAAAGCCGCTAAATGTTCTATAGTTTCTGGCTTTAATTTTTTAGACATACTTTGACCAAGTCTTGACTCTAGTTGAAATATCCCTTTTGTATTACCAGAGCCAATTAAATACCAAGTTTTTGGACAATTTAAATCAATACTATTAAAATCTAGTCTTGTCATATGAGTTGAGTTTGAGCAAAAGAATTTTTAAACTTAATTTTAGAAGATAGATTTCTATGAAGCCTCATAAATCTTATCAAGATTTCAGCACAGTCTTTGACATCTTTAATAGCGTCATGAGCATTGGTTTTATCTATACCGAGATAATCTCTAAGAGTATCTAATGATAGTGATTTAATATCAGAAGAATTTTCTAGCCATAACCAAGCAATATTCATTATATCAATTTGATCTCGTGGATGAAATAAGTTAGTATTATTTTCTTTATTAACATTGCCATATTTTTGGCTAAGTCTATGTACTATTTTCATATCAAATCTAATAATGTTATATCCACACGCTATAGGTGAACTAAATTGACTTTTAGTTTTTCTATTTTTTAGATGATAATTATCTAAATAACCAATAAATTGTTGCCAACTATGTTTTTGTGATGGATATTTAGTCCACGTATTAAAAATTTCTGATTTATCCACTCCTTTCACTTTGCCGTGCCACTCTAGTATATCGCTATCGTCATATAAAGTAGCATCAGATTTTGGATTATCTTCAATTCGCTCAGGTTTTAGATAAACATTAAATTCTGAATCTTTAATAATTTCTAGTCTATTATTGTCTATCATTACTGCCGATAATTGGACTGGACTACACTCTAATGGATTTGAGCCATCAGTTTCAAAATCGAACACGCAAATATTATTTTTAATCACTCTGTCACCAATTCTACTTCTTGATTAGGGGATACCATTATTTTATTTTGGTCAGTATTATTTACAGCATTGAGCCTTTTGCAGCATGATACTTTAATTTCATCTGTTTTTGTATATTCAATATTATTGAACTTAAACTTTTGACCCACAGCTACTTCAGCAAACTTCATAGTTATCTCCTTTAATTTAATTAAGAATTAATCATATCATTGACACACATTATTTTATCTAAAAGGGCTATACCCAATATGTCAAACTTTATCACACCAAGAGCGTCCAAATCATTCATCTCCAAACCAGCAATATTTTGTTCGGTTTTAGTATCAAAAATCATTGGACATATTTCGTTTAGTGGCATAGCAGCTATTGCAATACCAGCAGCATGCTTAGATTGATTATATTTTGTGCCCTCTATTCTTATAGCCTGCTCAAATCTTTTTGCAAGCTGCCCTGTTAATTGACCATTTTCATCAATCTCACACCAATCTTTAAATTTATCAGGATTATTCTCTAATGCCCATTTAATAATTGATGCGGATCCTTCCTCTTCTTTAATTTCTTGTAATTCATCAGCAATCTTAGCTTCGTCAGGAATATTTTTTGTAATATTATTCATCTCTTCAAAAGATAAATTATCATATACTCTTAAAACTTCCTTCAGGGCTCCTCTACCCTTTAGAGTATTAAAAGTGATCATTTGTGATACTTTATCATGCCCATATTTATTTTTAATATATTCTATAATAGTTTCTCTTTGATTAATAGGCACATCTACATCAATATCTGGCATACTAATTCTATCTTTTGTATTTCTACCAGCATTATAAAATCTTTCAAATAGTAAATTATATTTAATTGGATCAATATCTGTAATGCCAATTAAATATGATACTAAGCAACCAGCAGCACTACCTCTCCCTGGGCCGGGTAACCATCCATTACTCTTCACGAAATTGAGTATATCCTGTACTATTAAAAAATAACTAGATAGACCAGCACCCTCTAAAACCTCAAGCTCATATTTGATTCTATCAACATAAATTTTATGATTATCTTTTGAAATATTAGATTCTATCTTCTTTTTCCACCCCTCTCTACACAATTGTCTTAAATATTCAGATTCTGACTTATATTGTTTTGGATAATCAAATTTTGGTAAGATTGGCTTATTTAATGGATTAAATGGCTCGCACATTTCTGATATTTTAATAGTGTTAGCAATCTCTTCTTTAGTATATAGTTCCGCAATAGTTTCGTTATCTAAAATATAGAAAGATTCGCTATTGAAAAAATGATTAACGCCAATATTTTGTCCAGCAACTATTTTTTTTGAGATTTCTGGAAGTGTAGTTTTTAGACTGCTACATAATAGTATTCTTTGATCAACTGCATCATTACTATTAGAATAGTAACTCTCTATACCGGCAACAGTATTATGATAATTATTTGTTGCGCAAAAATCTCTAAATGTATTAAATATATTTTTTTGATTATAAAAATTATCAAATTGTTGAATTTCTATAAACGTATTATCTTCAGTAAACATTTGATGTAACTGATCTAGATGTTGATTAAAGCTGGTTTGCCAATTAGGTATTAGTTCATTTTCTATGGTAACAGTATTCCATAATGTAGAACCATAATATCCAGTAATACAAATCAAATGTTCTGTATTGATTTGAGATAATGCAGTTAAGTCTATGCGTGGTTTTTTATAAAAAAAGTCAACACCATTACATAAAGATATAATCTTAATAAGATTTTTCCATCCATCAAGATTTTTACATAGTAAAGTTATTCTAGATAATTGGTCATTATGTGAATTATGTATTTTAGCAGAATCTTTACATATGAAAATTTCACAACCTAAAATTGGCTTTATATCATAATTTTGCATTTCTTTAAAAAATGCTACAGAACCAGCAATTGTACCAGCGTCGGTAATTGCACACGCATTAATTGATAATTCTTTACATCTTTCCGCAATATCTTTAGGTTTTGATAAGCCTAATTGTAAACTATAATGAGAATGTACATGCAATGGTATATATTTCATATTTCTATTCATTCGCCAGGAGCTTTATAAAAACCAAATGTGTGATTGGGATGTTTATATTCTTGAATCACCGAGTTCATACCCTTGATCTCTATGTCGTGGTGTATTTGTTCACACTTAGACATTATAGCACCACATGGGGTGGTTTGTCCATACCTATATTCTTCCAACGGAGCTATGGAAGTGCCGTCAAAGGTTGTTTTTCCAAAATGGCATAACTTGCTACACATCCAACTCTTATGTAATTGCGGTTTTTTAACTGTAACAATTTTTTCAAATTTTTGTTTTATCATTTGTTCAGTTTTTAAAAGATCCTTTTTTTCAAAACAGATAGAGAATGGTCCTCCATCATTAATAAAATTAATTGTTACCATAATGTGATCCACATTAGGATATAACTGACTAGCAGCATAATGATATATTCTTAACTGAGGATCATTTTCTAAACATTCTTGGCTTTTTTGTTTACCGGTAGCCCAGTTTAATCTTTTGCCAGTTTTCCAGTCTACAATCTCATAAAAATTATCGTCTATTTTTGTAATTAGGTCTATAGTTCCTTTTAGTGCCAATTGACCTTCTAATTTTCCATCGGGAGTATCAAATGAATATTTAGACCACGGTTTATCGATAATAAAGTCAAAATGTTGTTCTGGACAAACAATATCTCTATTTCTTGGGTCAAACATGCCATTATTAAAAGATAATGTTTTTTCTACCCATTTTGTACAATCTATTTTGTCCTTTTCTGTCCACTTATGATGTTTGTTTGCGGTGCTATAGTAATCATATACTTGATCAATAATAGTATATAAATTATAATTCATAGTATCTATATCACCAACAATATCATCAGTAATATTGTTTATATTGTCTTGATTAGCTTTTTTAATAAATGCTAATATTTCTAAAATTTTATGTACGATAGTTCCTTTATCGGCCTTTTGATTTGATGGACCTCGCCATCCAAGAACATATTCAATAAAGTATTGTTGTTCACACATACTGTGTGTATTGTATGAACTACTTCTAAAGTAAGTAATTATAATGGTAGGACGCCTTTCTTTTTTAGGAAAGATAATACAGCATAAGTTTGTTGTTCTATTGTCAGCATATGATTAAATATAACGGTATCAAAATTTTGTTGATTATAGTTTTTTGGATCTAGTGCTGTTTCACTATCATGATTAGAATTAAATGGATTTCTGGTTAATTTGATTACTAATCCTCTAGCGTCTTTAATGGCATCTACTTCATTAGGAAATCTGCAATCAGCAATTATGGCCAGTTGTGGCTTATCTTCATTAATTTTCTGAATAGTGGCATTAGCCCATATATTATGTTGTAGTTTCCTAAAAATATCAGTTCCAACAAATTGCATTACTTCTCTTGCGGTTAATTGTTTTCCATCCCAATAATTATTAGTTAATTCATTCTTATTATCGTCAGTTCCATAACACTGATCATAAGTTAGACCAAGTAATTTTATACAAATATCTTGCTTTAAAGGATCTGCAAAGTTATATATTTTGACATCATTAGATATTTCAGGATAAAATGTGTTATAATATCTAATAATATCTTGCGAACATGTGGTTTTGCCAGATTGTTTTCTTCCGGCAAAAGCTATAATTTGTGTCATATAAATTTCCTTATTTCGTTATGTACTTCTTCATCAGACATTTCAGCAATATCATTTTTACTAATTTTAATATTATGTATATTATATGTTCTATAACATTTATTATAAATTTGCGTCCTAGCTTTTTCCCCAGCTTCATCATTATCCATTATTACTATAATAGACATAGCTCCAGATATATCCAATAATGTTTTTTGCCTATCGCTTAGATTTGATCCAAAAATAGCTACAGAATTATGAATATTATTTTGTTCTAATTTCCATACATTTCCTGGACTTTCAACCAAAATTACATAACCAGATGATTTTATATAATCTTTTGCAAACCATAGATTATAAAGATTTTCTTGAGTTTTAAATCCTGTACTATGTCTCCATTTTGGAAATTTGTTGATACAGTCTTGGTTTTGTTCATGATAATTGGCACACTGTTTACATTTGTCATAAATTATTCTACCAGTACATCCTATCATGTGAGTATAATCTATATCATAGATAGGTACTACGGCCCTATGAGACATTTCTTTATTGTCTGCGATACAATCGCCTACATCATATTTATTTAAAATCTCTTGAGAAAAACCACGATCCATAAAGTATCTACTAGGAATTTCAAGATTTTTGCGTACTATGTTCCTTGTTACGCTTCTATTATTTGGATTGGTATTAGTGCTAACAGGTGCTAGTAATTTACTATTATTAATAAATATATTTTTATTTTGTTCATCATTAGATACCTTGATCTCAGATAATGACAAATTTAAAAAATCAATTGCATAATTTAATGCTTCTTGAAAAGAAACTGTTGGGTTTCCATTTTTATTCCACTGTTTATTGTTATGAGACAAAACACCTCTAATAAAACCAATAATTGAAGCTTTGAAAGTATGTTCACAATGGTGTGTACGACAATTCCAATTGCCTCTATATGTATCTCCAGTATAATACAGATTCAATGCGCTATCATTATCTCCGCCATGAATTGGACAACTCATAGTAATGAATCTACCATTATCTCGATATTCTAAATTTAGATGATCTAATAAATCATAAATACGATCACATATCTTATCGCATATTATTTTAATTTTATTTTGATTAATTGAAGTTGATTTGGTCATCTTGCTCTTCTTCAATAGCAAATCCTGTACCATTTTTTGAGTCCCCACTATGTAATAATTCTATTCTAGTTTTACCTTCGGTGATTTTGGCACACCAACCTTTCATATGACAATTGATATAGTCATTATCTTCGATTCCAGATCCATGTCTGCTAATAACAGGTATTAATTTTCTATTACCATGATTGCTTCCATCTTCGGCTATCTCTTCATCGCTTTTGCGTTTAAAAATCGTAAAATTACTACATAGCCAAATAATTCTATCGGATCCACTAGCAGTATCTGTTGTTTCTTTAGTTATTCCATCTCTATTTAATTGTACAAATGCTACTACTGGTATCTTATATTTGCAAGCAAAATTATGTAAGGATGTCATCATAAATCCTAACACTTGATATTCTTTCATATCTTGACTAATACCAGCACTATCCATAAGCTTTAGATAATCATAAAATATTACACACGGTTTGGCTGTACCGTCACTATTTAATCCCACATCTTTAATTATCCATCTTTTCATAATAGATAATTGTTCTTCAAATGGTTTGCCTGCTATTGGTTTATAATATAGTTTAGCCTCTTTTAATTCCTTCATACCCTTTAATATTTTATCTCTAAGTACAGTAGATTCATTAAATTTGCCAGTTTCTATTTTATTAATTTCTATTTCACTAATCATTGCTAATAATCTATTAATATGATCCTCTTTAGTCATTTCAGTGTCTAGATTAAGAACTGGAATTTTAAGTTTACTAGCAATATGAAAGCCCATATTATCAGCCAATAACGTTTTACCGGTTTTGGGTCTGGCCGCAATAACATTAATTGTACTTTTTCTTAATCCTCCACCAATAGCAGCATCATAGGCTGGAAATCCTGTAGAAATACCAACTTGATTTATTGGATTTTTAATTAGATTATCTATATAATCATCTATACCAACAGAAACATGGGTCGCATTATTTTCTGTATCATTCAGTGTAGATGCAAAATTAAATATTCTATCTTCAGCAAGATTTAATATAGAAGTAATACTTTCTGAGCCATTTACTTCTAATATTTTTTCTTGAGCTGTTTCTAACTCTTTATGTAATTTTCTAGCTATTTCTAATTTTTTTATTTTTGCTGCAAATGTAATTAGATTATCTTTACTAGCTGGAAAATCAAGAATCGCTTTTAAATGTAATGTTTCATCTTTACGATTTAAAATATGATCTAGTGATAAATCTTTTGCAGCAGAATATATAAGTGCTATGTCGATTTGAGTATTTTTACTGCCAGCATCAAAGATATATTTTAGGCATTTATAAATAATTTTATTACTATCTATAGTAAATGTCTGATCATTAATTAAATCAGAAATCTCAATATATGCTTCATCGCCAAATTTACATAATATTGACAATAAAGCTCTTTCTGCTGACGGATCTGTTAAAATCATATTTATCCTGCGTTTGTTGAACAATTATTACATTTATATCTATCTACAGAATCACTAATCAAAACTGGATTTACAGATTCTTTTTTGCCACAAGATCTACATACTACAGATATTGGTTTAAAAGATCTATTTCTTGGTGTTGGTGGAAATTTATTTAATGCTTTATCGACTATAGTATCTTCCTTATGCAAGTCTTTAACTCCCATGGTTAAAAATCTATTATTCGATGAAGGATCATACTTAGGCGATCTAGTTTTTGATCTAATATTATTTTGTTTCTGTATTTTAGTTTTTGGTTTTGTTTTTTTAGATTTTTTAGGAGTATTTTCATTTGGCAATAAAGACTGTAATATATTTATTAATAATTTAATTTGTTCGGGATTATTCTTAATATCGTCAAGATCCATGTTTCACCTTTATTTTTTGTACTGATAGCATGATGTCTGATAAATTCTTAATGCTGTTAGCTATATAAGATAATCTATCTATTCTTTGTTTAGCGTATTTTTTAATTTTATTTAGTGCCGCGGCTTTATCATTATGCTTGATGGCTTGTAGCGATTTTTCTATAAATCCATAGCCCTTATAATTATTAATCTCGTCTGCAATAGTTTCTTTAATAGTTTCATCAGCCCAATTATGTCTAGCAATTTCTCGATTTAATGTTCTTTGAACATAAAATGAATATTGTGCTAATCTATAAGATATTTGAGCACAGTCTTCTGGATTAAGTTTTTCTATAATATCTCTACTCATAGTAAAATAATTATTTAGTTCTGTTTCATTAAAAGAGTGTAAATTACTATAATTTCCTAGTCCTAGAGATGATTCATATTCATCTAATACTTTATCCCATTCTTCCACTTGTTCTTTGGTTGTTTTATTATTCATAAATTTTACGTTTCCATTCTTCTATATTTTCATTATATGATAAATCTATATATTTAATTCTATTAATTTCGCACCATTCTTGTTTTTCTTTATCTCTTTTTTGTGCTTTTAAAAAAGACAGTTTATTAGTGTGATAAAAAGGTATAAATTTATAATGTTGTTCACCATGAACCTCTATACATTTTTTTAATAATGGTATATAAAAATCTAAATATAATACTTCAGATTTTCTAATATGAATCGGTACTTCTTCTAGAATTTGCATAGTGGGATATGCATCTTTAATTAAATCTCTAGCTTTTAGATGATAACTAGACTTATGAGTAAGTACTCCAGCTTTTACAATATTACCAGTCAGTGTCCAATTATACCAATTCCCATCCAAATCTTTGGTATTCATTTATTTGTTGATACCCATTGTTTTTTGTACTTCGTTATATAATTCTTGATAAATTGAATCATTTTCAATTAAAAACTGTCTAACTTTTTCAATACCTTGAAATTTAGTCTTATCATCATTTAAAAAGGATAAAGTATACCAAGCTCCACCTTTATTAATTAAACCAATATCAACGGCTAAATTTACTAGCTCCATATGCTTATCAATTCCTTGTCCATATCTAATATAGCTAGTAATAGTGGCTCCTGGAGGACCAAGAGCAGAACACAGAGTTTGCCATTCCACTTCTTGTCCAATTTGAGTATTATCCGCGCCTAATAGCCATGGTTTAAATGACTTAGCTCTTAATTTTACATCTGTTTGATATGCTATAGCTTGACCGCTTTTTTCTTTAAACTCAGCACCATATCCTGTGGGATTGCCCATTAGGTGAGTGATACCAATTACAACATTTTTATTAACAGGAATTACATTTGCTACTTTACGACAAAATTTAGCTAATAATTTTGCTCCATCTGCTCTTTGCATTTTATCCATATCGCTGGTAATTTCTGCTTCTGTACATAGTGCAGAATAGGAGTCGATAATTAATACTGATCCTGGATCTTCATTAATAATTCTTTCTGCTATTTGTAAATACTCTTCAGCATGAAGTATCTTACCTGTTTGTGATCCGATAATATTAAATCTATCTAAATTGATATTTGGTATACCTTCTAAATCTCTCTTTTTTAACCGACCCTCGATATTTAGATAATACACATTTCTTGGATCACCATTAGTACTATATTTCTCTTGTTGTGCTGTAGCCGCAAAATCCAGAGATGTTGTGGTTTTTCCACATTTAGGTTGACCAGTTAAAACCACAAAACTACCTTCTGGAATACCTCCATTTAGAATAATATCTAAAGCAGGACTAACAGGGATGGTTATACATTCTTTATCTATCACTGCTGTGCCAGAAATAATAACGTTTGATCCAAAATCTTTTGAAATACTATCTTGAAGTCCCATTTTCTATTTCCTTGAGTTTATCTAATATATTTTTATTTACAATATCTTTTTTGCCAGTATCTAATAGATTTCTGTGTATACTTTTTGGTTGCGGTACTGGAAGATCCTTTTTTTGTTTCTTGATTTGTTCTATTATATCGTCGAGATGCGGTGCTCGCAATGAATAAATTTTTATACCTCTACTGGAAAGCAAACCATCAATTATATCCTTATATGAATATTTTTTTAATAGTTTATGAGCAGCGGTAATTTGTCCTTTATATTCCTTCTCCCATTCAGGAGATAGCCAAAATCTAAAATGTAAGTCTTTATTTTGTTTTTTTGCTATTCTTTCACAAATAAATTCAGCAATATATTGAGCAGCAGTGACGGATTTGCCATTTGAATATTTTGATGGAAATAAATTATTATTCATTTGGTCTAAATATATGTTCTAGATTTTTTGCTGGAAGGTTAGCAACGCGTTTTTTAAATTCATCATTCACTGAAGAAGCTTCTCTAGTCATAATAGAAACATTATTTATCTTTTTATCTCTAGTATGTCTGATCATTAATTCTTTAGATTTTGGTAGTGCCTTTGATGATTTGATAGGTAATTCTACTTGTTTTATCGGGGTGTTTTTTTCTATGTATCGTTCTACTTGCTTAACCGTGAGCTTTAATTCTTCTGCTATTTTTTCTGTCGAATAATTTTGAGTTATTAACCAATTGATAGCATAAGATAGTTCTTTAGTAATTTTCATTAGTTCATCTCTCTTTCAGCATTATTGATCCATGCGATATTTTTTGTTCTTAAAAAGTTAATATACATATCGAATATTCTATTATTTACTTCTTTGAATTCCCATGCCTTTTTCCCTATTTTTGATAAAAATTTATTTTCTGTTCCCTCAGAATATAAACCTATAGGATTATAAATTTTACCATATGTGCCAACTTTTATATAATATCTAATTTTTGTATCAGAAATATTTTTTTTAGCAAATACCTTATCTGATAGTTCATTTGTTCTTGGATTTTTATCATTGTCTAAAAAGTGATGTTGGCCAATAATAGTATAATATTCAACATGATTGGTTGGAGTGGGCTTATTGTTTATAGTAAATAGGTTATCCATTTTTTGGCTTTCTTTTATGTTTCATTCCATTGGTTCCTGGCCATTTAATTTTAGGTTGCTTTTTTACTCTTGACATACCAGACGGCAATGGTTTAAGGTCTTGCGTATCTTTATAGGAATTGTGTTTTGTATACAGATGATGTTTATAGTCATCACTCATTCTCTCAGAGTTCCTTTGTGCTAAGTCGCCTAATGTTTTTAATTCGCTGTCTGCTTTTTTAACAGCAGAATTTAATGTCATGGCGTCTTTTATAATTTGTCTATTAGTTGCACAAGAACCACATAATATACAGCTAGGATGTTCTTGATAGTCTTTAATATAAGTAAATAATTCAAATTCTGAATTACATTTGTTGCAAATATAAGAATACGTAGGCATTAATAATTAAAAGATTGAGGTAAGTATACAAGCCATTCGTTTGGTATGTCTTTCTTTATTTTATTTAGAAGTTCGACAATAGGCAAGTATTTTGGATTCTTATTGGGTTTGATAGGTAGATTCTTAAGAGGCATATTGGCTTCTTTTGGGGTCTTATTACCTTTTCTTCTATTGCACCATGTACATGCTGTTACTATATTGGTCCAAGATGTTGGAGAACCTTTATTGTCTCTCCATTTAGACTTAGGTATCACATGATCGTATGTTAAGTGGTTTAATTCATATTTTTTACCACAATATTGGCAAGAATAATCATCTCTAATGAATATATTTTTACGAGAAAAGGTAACAGTTTGATTATTAATTTTAAAAAATCTATTAGTCTTAGCTACAGCAGGTATAGGATATTTTTTATCCACACCATTGATATGGTCATTTTTATAAAAATCTATAATTTCAATTGAATATTTTGGATTATTATTAAATCTCATAGACCATATTATTGCCTTTTTCCAAGAAATTATTCCTAATGGAGTATAATCCGCATTAAGCAATAGACACTGTTTATGGTTTTGTTGCATTTTCTATATTGTCTAGTCTTGCTAAGATTTTAGCTATAATTGGATTTCTTACAATATCAGAAGATTCTAGCCTACAATTACCTATACCATCAATACCATCTAAGATATTAATCATATTGATAAAACCACCCTGGAGATGTCTATTTAAATCTGATTGTCCAACGTCTCCAGTTAATACTAGTTTACTCTCTGTGCCTACTCTTGTCAATAACATTTTTAATTGTTCATAAGAAGCATTTTGACACTCATCAGCAACTATAAAACAATTGTGGAAATTTCTACCCCTCATCAAGCCTAATGGTACTACTTCTATCTTATTATTTAATTTAAGACTAGCATAGTGAGCAATAGGTATAAAATGATGAATCTCATCTATAATTGGTAATAAATATGGATGTAGCTTTTCTTCAGCTGTTCCCGGTAAATATCCAATTTTTTCTCCTGCTTCTAATACTGGTCTGGTAATAATAATCCTACTTACTTTATTGTCTAATAAGTATTCTAAGGCCATACCTATAGCAATATGCGTTTTACCAGATCCAGCTAATCCTTGACAAAAAGTAATAGTATTTTCAGCAATTGTTCTTATATAGTCTTTTTGATTTTCGCTCCTTGGTTTTAGTCTATTTCTAAACGCATGACCAGTTTGTGCATTTTCAATATTATTTGTTAAATCTATTGGTTTTTTCTTTTTATTATTTTTTCTCAAGTTATACCCTTTGCGAATAAAGTTAAATTAGACATGCACCACCAGCGCAACTAATTTCCTCTATTCCCGCGGTATTATCCTCTGTTTCTGATAGTTGCGTATAATCAACCTTCTTGAAACTATTAAATAGATCACAATATATTTTCCAATTATAAACATCTTTCATGCAATATGTTAAGCGTCTAGTATCTCCATCAAAATACTTACCAGCAAAATTTTTCATTTTGGTTACAAACATTAGTTTGGATTCATGATGATCTTTATTAGCTTGATTTAATGTTACATAATCACAAGCAGCCCATAGATTATTATCAAAAGCATTTAAGGCTAATTCTATTAATCCAGAACACCATAATGCAGCATCTCCGTATTCTTTTACAATTTCTCTACTTGAGTAGACTGTGGTAAATGGCGCTTGTGGATAATCTTTATCTCCGCTTTGTGGGATAAGACTAATACCAGCAAAATATTTTCTATTATTATAAATATATTCTGTAACGCTATCCCACTCATCTGGTTTAACTGTTACGGTGTTACTAACATTATGACATAAATATTCTTTTGTACAAAGAGCTTTGTTTTTACCTGTTTGAACCCAATTTTTTTGTGTTTGTTTAACAATTTCCAACATTTCTACTGCTGGTAATTGGTTTTTGAGTTTGGATCCGTCAGGTACTTCTATTGGAAACTTTATAACTTCATCAGTATTATTTGCTGACCAACTAGATTTTTCACACGCTTGAGGATTTAGTTTTTTAAAATGTTGGTACGGAGCTTCTAAAACATTAGCCTGTACATGACGTATATAGCGTTTAGCATGATGAGGGTGGATGCCCGAGCTTGTACCCAACATCGAACTAGAAGTTCCCTCCGGTTTTAAGCATGTTACTCTAGCAGCTTGATTAATTTCTATTGCTTTAGCCATTAATTTATTTGTTTCGACTGCTATTTTTGCTCCGTTCTTTAATACCTTTTCTGTTAAAACTAATTCATGTTTTTCCATTGTTCCAGTCAAGGAAACACCTAGTAGGGCTTCTCTTTCAAAGATTTCTTCACTATTTTTCCCTAAATATTCTAGTTTTGTAAAACCAGCTTGTAGGGTGCCTATAATAGCAGCAGCTTTGCATCTTTCATAAAAATCATTTTCATCTTCAATTGAAGAACAATTGATAGTAGATAAATTACATCCTTGCCATCCAGACTCTCCTGTTTTTTCATTTACGGGATATAAACTAATTTCTACACAAGGATTAAAAACCATCTCTGTTGAATCGCTCCAGATAAATCCTGGTTCTCCAAATTCCTTAACACTATTCATCAATTCTTGAAATTGCTCAAATTTTGTTTCGTCTTTTAATAATAATGCGGAGTTATTGCTTCTTGCTCTTTGTGGGTTTTCTATGTACCAGTTTCCAGTTTTAGCTTTAGCCATTTCTTCATCGTCTGGACTAAATAATGCTAGACTAGCCGATCTTCTTACTCCACCACTTAAAACAGCATCACTACTATGCATCACAATATCATATGCGTCAATTGGTCTAAGTTTTTTCTGTCCATTATTAATGCAGCGATCTAGTAGTGCTCGTATTTTTTCTAATCCGTTTGCTAATGGTTCATAGCCCGGAGCTTTGCCCACTCCACTGGCGAGAGATGATCCTTTAGGTCTAATATTACTATAGTCAAATAGTATGTGAGAGTTTTTATATTGTTTGAATTCTTCTACAGGCTTACTGAAATAAGAACTTAAAAGGACACCCAAAGCATCAGCCCATCCTTCGATACTATCGTCGATAACATATTTGACACCCTGATCTTCTGGAGGATTATGTTCTAATGTTGGCAACTTAGCCACATGATGTTTTTGTACACTAAACCCTGTGCCACTACCACACAATAATAGCCAGAAACATTCTTGAAAAAATCTTAATCTATCACAATAGCTTGCAGTACAGTTATATAGTTTTGCATTACGTTTTAAAATTGGTTCGCCACCGAATTGTAAACATCTTTGAGAACCTAATATTTTCTTTTTGTACATCATATCATATGCCCAATTAATATCATCAGATATACCAAAATTGGCATATTTAATATGCATCATATTTTTAACGCGTTCTACGGCTTCTTTCCATGTTTCTCTACGATTTTTATCTTCCAACCAACGAGCATATTTACTAACAAATGTATAATTTTGTAATTCTTGTAGAGCCGACATTTTATCTCCTGTGTTCTGTTATTAAAGTGAGAAAACCCAGTATTACTAGGCCATGAAAAGAATAATTTAAAAAATCTATATTATGAGTAATCCATCTATGATAAAAATATATTATAATATGTAAATAAAATGCTACCTTGTACATTACAATACACCGCATAATTGTTTCAGCCAAGAAAGATCTTGATCAACATACTGAATATTAATTTTACTCATTTTGACAAAAGTATCAAATCTTTTTTTTGCATCATTATCAAATAATTGTGTTCCATGATTATTTGCCATGATAACGGTCTTTATTCCTTCTTGCCATAATGCAATTATACAATCATTACAGCATTGACCGGTAACATACGCTATTCCATTTTCTGGCCTTATGATACAATTAGCTAATGCATTACGTTCAGCATGTGTCATCCAGAAATATTTTTCTGGTCTTGATGTTGGTAATTGACTATCATCTAAGCCTTTTGGAAAACCATTATATCCAACACCTAGAATTCTATTATTAGAGTCCGTAATTACACATCCATGTTGGGTATGTATATCATGACTACGTTGAGAAACAACTTTAGCCAAACCTAAAAAATAATCTGTCCACGATGGTCTCATGAAAGTATTATAGTGAATAGATCTGAATCGTCAAGCCTTATTTTGTAATAAGCTTGTTATACAACACCAGTGTGAGTATAGATCCAGCAACTCCCATAATAATACCTGCTGGAGATACAGCGTCATAACTTCCTAATAGATACAGTATTGCTCCACCCATATAGGAACCAGCAACCCCTAATGCTACTGTTTTTACAAAACCGAAATTTTCTTCTCCTGGCACTATACTTTTAGCAATAGAGCCTACAAATAAACCATATACACACCATACTAAAATATTAAACATTTGCTGCCTCCACTAAGCATATAACTTCTTGATTATTTAAATTTTCTCCAGTATCTAACAAGGCGCTAACAAGCGCCAAACCATATTTTTCATATTCTTCTTGATTAAGTTTTTGGCGTAATATTTTTTTAATTCTCATTTTTGTAAACCATCCTCTGCGCAAACTATATTCTTTTATTTCTTGTCCATATAATTCATATTTATCAGATGACGAGCAGTTACTTGGTAATTTATTTTTATTGCATTCTTGTAAAACTCTAATCACTGTTAAAATAATACTGATAATCATTAAGATAGCTATTACGCTACCAAATTTTTGATCTTCTGATATGCCAGCTTTGACTAGTACTTTAGACGCTATAGCATTTAATTTAGGATCATTCATCTTAAGAGCCTTTTTCTATATACTGGTAATGATGAAGGATTGCCGGATTTAATTTTACACTCTGGACCGTCACAATAAGGTGCTTGGTGAAGCATTATGGGCGGATGAATAATTTCTTTGGTTTGAATAGGTGGTGGGGTCGATTCTTTTTTAGGTTTTTCATCTTCACAATAACCACAATCTACCATTTTGATACCATCTCCACTTAAATACTTACCGGTACCTTTGCATACTGGACAGTTTTTTCTTTTATATTTTACTTCTGGTTGTTCTATATGAGTAGACTTAATAATACCACCAGCCAATACAACAGAAGCTATTGTTGATCCTTCATATCTAGATCCATAAAAACATAATGATGCTAAAAGTACTACTGATATAAATTTCATTTTCTTTTTCTCCAGCGAGGAATCCATTTGCGTCGTTCTTCAACTGGCTTAAGAATATCTTCTGTAGTTTTTGGTACTACTAATTTTAGTACTGCTAGTATAAAATTTAATATTAAAGAAATTAATCTTTGTAAAGCTATTTTATCTAATAGTCTCATTATAATATCTCCAGTATATTACTATACACCAAAGAATTATAGGTAACTATCAAACCCGTAATCTGGTAATTTTTGAACAGGAAAGCCATCAAAATTGCTAAAAGCATAGGCACCATTTTGGGCCAACATACCTGCGGCAACATCACTATGAATTAAAAAAGATCCGTCTGGAACTGGACCCCATTCTGGATGACCACCATCATTCCATTTACCCCAAGAGTTTTGTACCAAAAAACTTAAATCTCCACTAGTATCATCACAAGCTATCCATGCCATAGCATGGGCCCAACTTCCACTAACTTTAGCAAATCCCTTTTTATCTCTTGTGTTACTGAAGCCATAACTAGAACACACCGCTAATCCATAACCGTTAGCTAATGCGTCTCGTGCTTCTTCTATTGTTTTTACAAGACTAACCGTTTTTATTTGATGGTCATTAGCAAGATCTATTACTTTGTCAGGTAAACCCCTACCTCCCCATCCTGCCCCCAAATTACCATTATATTTAGTTAGATCTACAATTCCTTTATAATCTTTTCTTACTAATATCCCACCAATTTTACTTACAAATTCTGCTGCTCTAGCACAACTCATGCCTTGACCAGCCCATCCGCGAGCACCATAAATTCCTTCGGTAGCGCCTCGTGCTATCCAACTTTCTCTTTCTCTATGAATATCTATTTCTATAGCTCTACTAATATCACAAGCATTTCTTGTAGCATGACTTACACAGTCTCCTGTTGTTTGTCTCTCATTATATGGGTTTTTATCAAACTTTAATACGCTTTTATATGGAACAGAGAGTTTACCTTTACCGCTGCCATTAATACGCTTTGCTCCATCTCCAAAATATGCATATTTAGATTCTTCTAATAATCTATTAAATATGTGTTCTTCAAATATACAACCACTAAATCCTTGACGATATCGATCATATAATTCTTTTGGAGATAATCTTGCCATTATTTAGACCCTTCATTACAAGCCCATGCTAATGCCTTAAAGCCATCTACAGCCTGTTGTCTTAATTTATTGTCTAACATTAAGCTATCATCTCCTAAACTAGCCACAATAACGCTGTTAGTCGCCTTGGCTAATTTTGGATATCTTCCTTTTATATCTAGCTGAAGCATAACCCCAGCCAACTTATTAGCCTGTCTAACCTCTTCGGTATTTTTTATTACCATATCTTCATTATCTAAACTTATTAAAGTAGCTAAATCATTATATAATGAGGCTAGTCTTAACCCATCCTTTTTTCTATCTTGATTTTCTTTGAGAGCATCAACTACGGTTTGACATTCATCTAATAATTCTACATTAGATGGTTTTTCTACAACAACAGTAGTATTATTAGAAGGAGAAACATTAATAATATTTGATAAGTCTGGCTTAAATAAACCTATCAGGATTAGTATAGCGGCTAATGATAGAACTAAGTTTTTCATACTTCTTCCTTTGTGCAAACTACTGGAGATAAATATGGGAACATTTGATCAGCAACCTTTACCGCTTCTGTACAGCCACACTCATTTGCTAAATCTCTTGTTTGTTTCCAACTAACAACCAACTTAAAGAAAATATCTTCTTTGCTTGTAACCACAGGTTTAACATTTGGCACTACTACTGCTACAGGAGTTATGGGTTTTAGTGGAGAAACGTTCTTCAGTTTTTCTACTAATCCACCCAAGAACTGTTGTGCTGGACTTAATTTATCCTTAAATAATACCCACAATACTATACCAACACCAGCATATAAGGCCAAATCCATTGGACCAACTTTACTTGCAAATTGTTCAAAACTTTCTGCGTAATTCATATTCCGGCCTCTCTTTTAATAAAAACACCAGTATTTCTAAAAATTGTAACGGTAGCATCAATAGTAGCACTCACCATGATCATGAGTATATTTTTGATGTACCTATGTATAATAGGTTCTATCATGTTTGGAACAAATGGGATATCTATTATTAAAAATATTTTATCATAAAAACCATTGAGAAGATCCATTGCTAATGTTTTTTTATCAGGTCCACTTAAGTCATTTCCAATAGCTTCTATTATTTGTACAATACTAGCGGTAGTTAATTGCAAAAGTTTCCACGCTTCAGCAAGAGCGAATCGCTGAACTTCTTTAAATTTATCTTTACTATTATTTATTAGTTTTTCTACTTCGAGTTTTATTAGATCTTGACTTGACATTATTTTTTCTCCTAGTTATCTTAATTGGCTCTTGTTGTTTTATCAATTCGTTATTATTTTCTGAAACAATTTTTTTAATTTCATTACGTCCTTTTATATATCTAAATAAAACTGCTAGTTGGCCTATGATTAGTATAAGAGCTTCTAGACCCTTGCTAGTTTCTGCTATAAGATCTTCTTTTTGAGAATTATTGCTAATTACTCCTAATAAAAAAGCTCCACTAAATATAAAACTTACCAGAGTAAACCAAAATTCACTCGTTTTATAGCCGGGTTTTATCATAATATTATCTCTAGATAATGATGATATGCAATATATTTATATACACCAATACAGATCCTTCAACGATCTCAATTAGATCTCATTTAAATTGATATTTGGACTATCTGTTTATAAGATAGTCACGGTACCATCTTCATTTATAGTGAATTGACCAACAACACCGGAACCTTCTGAGATAGCTTCTGGTTTTACGCTAGATAATAAAGCTCCTAGTTTAGCGTGTAGTTCAAAAACTTCTTTAGCATCAGACCCAAGAGCCTCAGCAATTTCTGCTGGAGTAGCTCTAGGATTTTTCCAAAAATTATTAGCTCCTTGATTAAAGGCCATTGCCATTTGTTGAAAAGTTTGACGAGTTTGATTTTTGAGCATATTGGCCGCACGAACTGCTGGGTCTACTTCTGGAACTGATGGTTGGTTAAGAATACTCATTTTAATTTCTCCATATTTCTTGGTTGCTATATTTTTGTACTAGGAACTGCCCTAGTATCTTATTACTATCATGAGGAACTGGCAAAATTTGTGGTCTTATAGAATGTAGATTTGGAATTCTATGAACTCCTTCATCATCTTCTTTTGTATATTGCTCAACATTATTAAAATTATGTTGGAAATATGGTACGTCTAGATAATCATACACTCTTTTTAAGCTATGAGACGGATTTGAGGTAAGTTCATCAAATTCTAAAAACAATAATTTATCACCATAACCCCTACTAATAGCATCTTTAACTCTATTATAGGCCAATCCAACTGGTTGAGATGAATTTGACCAAATATCACATCGTCCTTCTACTGTTTGGGCTTTAAAATAATCGCTTTGTTCAAAATTCCACTGAGAGAATCCTGTGCTTTTGCGCCACAATTTTTCAAAACTACTTAATATTTCAGAAAGATTTCGTACTGGTACAATAATTTTGGGAGTTTGGCCCGTTATAAACTCTATCATTTCTATTAAACTTAGCCATCCTCGTCCTTTATCAATAATAATATTTTTATCTGTTGAATGATAGCTATTTAATATGTTTTGTAATACTCTTTTGAGCTGATTATAATCAACGCCTTCGGCCTGATGTTCAATTAATCTGTCCCATTGATTTCTTACATTAAATAAAATATCATGACATCCACTAGTAGCTTTGCTAACAAATAAATTATTGTTTTGAGCTAATATATTGCACAATAATGTGCTACCGGAACGAGGTAGGCCGCTAATATAATAAAAGTTTTTCATATGTATATGATAGAATCAAAAAAAATTTTTCAAAGTGCTAAGTCGATATTATTGAATTCTTCTAAACTAATTGTTTAGCCATAGGAGATCTCAACACCCTCAACATGAGCAACCCATCGTATAGTTTCTTCATCTTTACCAGTTACATTTATCTGTAGTGCGCTATTTGAGTTATCGGCAGTAATCTCTACATCATAAGCTATATCATCTTTAATATCTGTGCCAAGCGTACTTACGGTGCCAATCAAACTGGTTGTTCCATCTTCATTCTTGATCGCAACTTTACGAATACAATGAACAGCTTTGCTACCGCCATTAATAATACCAGCGATATTTATTGTAGCAAATAGTGCTTTACCAGATGGTATAGTTAATTGAATACTACTTCCATCTAAAAATAATGTGGTAGCAGTATTGCTTGAGGTAATATTTCGTAAAACAAAATCCACACGTTGGGCGTCCCCATTATTTGCGAATGATCCAGCAGAGTTTGCTTCCATACCAAAACGGTCTGCGACAGCATTAAGACCACCATTGACTGAACTGTAGTAACCGCTTGCGGTGTTGTTGAATCCGCCGCTGACTGCGCTGCCAGTTCCCGCGGCGACGTTAAATGAGCCGCCGCCGACTACGCTGTAGTTGCCGCTAGCGGTGTTGTTGGTACCGCCGCCAACGGTGCTGTACCAGCCGCTGGCGGTGTTAAATGAGCCGCCACCTACGGTGGCGCATTCTGCGGCGGCTGTGTTAACACCGCCCCCACCGATAGTGCCGCCACCGCCGCTGGCGGTATTGTTCAAGCCGCCGCCGATTGTACTGAAATTGGCAGTGGCAGAGTTATTATCTCCTCCTCCAACTGTGGCCCTACCACAGAAGCTAAGCGTCGGATCAGAACCACTAGCGGTATTATTATTTCCTCCACCAACTGCGCTGAACCAGTTGGTGGCAACATTATCTCTTCCGCCATTGATCACGCTGTATTGGCCGCTGGCAGTATTGTTTTTGCCTCCGGTAATAGCGCTATAAGTTTTGCTAGCGCTGTTCTGTGCGCCGCCACCGACTACGCTGTAGTTGCCACTTGCAGTGTTGTTGCTGCCGCCACCAACTGTGCTTCGGCCATATTGCGCCCGATTAGTTGCAGTATCACGTTCACCAGAAGTAATGTTGTTTTTGCCGCCGCTAATGGTGCTGTACCAGCCGCTACTGGTATTATTCATTCCTCCACCAACGGTACTACGAGGAGAGCTACTAGTGTTGTCTGATCCGCCACCAATAACGCTACCATCTCCACTAGCAACCATATTGCCACTAGCTCTTATTAGTTGCCAATCAACAGCATAAGTTCCTCTAGGATCTCCACCACCATCTCTTTGTAAAGCTCCATTTCCGCTGGGGCTAATAATTATATTACCACTAGAACTACTAATAGTATTATTATCTAAAATAAGATTATCTACACTAATAGACCCTACAACATTTAATCGATTGCCATCAAATGTTATATTACTTTCAGCATTAATACCAGTACTAGTACCTGTGCTAGTAAGCAATCTATTATCACCACTATTGCTTATGGTTGGAAGCAAACCGCTAACACTACTATTAAAATTAGTAATATCGCTGGCAACATGATTATGACCAACAAAACTTACTCCTGATGTACTAATAGTTAAACTATTAAGATTATCATTATAAGATATATTAATGCCTGATCCACTAACTAAAAAACCATTTCCTATAATATCTTGTATATCTTCTGGATTAATGACAATATCACCACCATCTCCACCGATATATGGTAAACTATTCCATGGAGTTATTCCATCTCCTATTTTTAGCTTTTTTGTATCTTTTTCGTAGCCTGGCTCTCCTAGTTTTAGTATCTCTCCACCAGGCTGTGGTTCGCTTGCTGCCCATTCAGCTGCGGTCCCTCTTCTTAATTTTATTATAGTGTGTTTATTTGACATATTTATATACCTTTATTAAATGAATTTATAGTTGTGCAGCCGCAACAAAGCCTTGGTCAATTTGTTCTTTAGATAAGCCTAGATATTGAGCTAGACTTTCTATTAAAGGATGATTTCGTTCTATATATGGAGCATATTCCCACTCTATTTTTGTTTTTTCTCTTAATTTTAAATCATTAATTGTATTAATTGCGTCTTCGACACTATTAAGACTAATATTATTATCTATTAACCATAATCTTATTTGACGAGCGCTAATAGTTTCTGGAACAACAACTGGAATAGGAACCCAGGTTCTAACTATATCAACGTATGGCTTATCTAAGTTTATAATTCTTGCGCTAATATCTTCTATTGTATTTTCTGGTTGAGTAGGACTGTCATTACGAATAATATAATATCCAGCATCTATTAAGATATTAGTATCAAAAGTTTCGCCAGTAATTGCTGTGCCATTACTAAGAGTTAATGAGGAAGGATAAGAGTTAGTAATTTGCTGATTATTTATATTATAATACATTGTACTGCCCTATATTTAAATTTCTGTAGAATCTATTACTTGTTTCCATACTCTTATAACGTCAGCATACGGATAATCAATAGTGACCTGTCTTTTTAAGATTTCTTCTTCATAAGCGTCAGATGGTTTGGCTGGACTATCCGTTCTGATACTAAAATAACCATGATCAGCCCATAGATTTATGTTATCAGCAGAGTCGAAATTGATATAAAATTGACCATCAGACCCAATACTGTTTTTAGGTAATTTACTGATAATAATATTATTTTTTCTATCATAAAACATAATTTATTCCTTAGTTGGTTTTTTTGCCCATATAGTGACCCTGTACTATGCCAACCCCCATACTTCTTAATAAGACTAAATATTTACCAGAAGAAAAAGTTGGTAATGGATTATACCAATCTGTTACAAAATTAGAATCAAAAGAAACTGTTGTGGTGGAGGACACCGTTATTTCTAGCATCACATCTACGCTTCTGTTTATTAAATCCCAACCCGTTCCTTCTGTAAAGTTTACGGCAGAACCATTCAATGTTAACTGTTGAATTTGTCTATCAACATCATAGTTTATAGCAACATTACCGCTAACAGAACCCAGAGATAGTATTGGTGTTGGTGCCGATAGACCATCTTCTATTATCATATATCTATTATAACTTAATTTACCATTTGAATATAAGACAAGACTATTATCTAATTGATTTGGGCCAGAACTTGTGTGAAATGTCATTCTAGTAGGAGTATATAAATTAACACCGGTGGGCTCGCCATCTGCTTGTGTTAATATTCTACCAACAACAGAATTCACTCCACTAGCATTAAGAGTAAATGTTCTGATAACGCTAAGAGTATCATTATTTATAACTCCGGATGGACTATTCAATGTACCCCTGTTTCTGATAAGCTGTATTCGTGCTCCGGTGGTAGGCTCTATATTATCATATGCTTCTAAATTACATAGCGCACTTAGTCCAGTATGACCAACACTATTATCATATATTAATTGTAAAGAACTAGTTAAATCATTAAATCTAAGATAAGTTTCGGCATTAATATCAGTGTTAGCACCACCACTAGTTAATAATCTATTATTACCACTATTAGTTATTTTTGGTAATAGTCCACTAACAGCACTATTGAAATCAGTAATATCTAAAGACTGGTGTTGATGACCACTAATACTAACATTAGTTCCATTAACACTCAGTGTTGAAAAATTTCCACTACTACTTGGTATCCACAATGAATTATTGCTATTATATTGTAAAAATTGACCATTAGAAACTCCACTAATAGCCACATTGTGTAACTCTTCTAATTCAAAACCATTTTGAACTCTTACTTCTATTATGCCTTCATTTTGATGAGTTCTTATAATAGTACCAATTGCCACCATATGATCGGGAGCAGATGGTTTCGTTTTTGTTAAGCCTCCAGCAACTGTGGGACTTAAGTATAGAGTAGTTCCATTAACATCTCCAGTTGGGGCAGTAGGATTAAACTGATCAGTATCTAGTCCGGTTAAAGCTCCAAAAACAATAACTTTCCCGGTACTCATATTACTAATATTTTCTGCTGTTAATCCATAAGTTTTACTACTTGTTAATTCACCACTAGCTTGAGCTAAAGAGATTGTGGGCATATCTCCTTGACCACCGTTAATATAAACAGCAGTCATTTTTGGAATTGGCGAACCAGTTTTATTGAATACTGTTGTAACTAAAGATTTAGCCTCATTTAATAATACTCCTGATCCAGTAGCTTCTATGGTATAAACTCCACTAGCATTATTAACATTTATACCAGTGCCAGACAGTATGTTTTTCACTGGAAGTAATCCGCTAACAGCACTATTAAAGTCTGTTATGTTTGTTGATATATGATTGTGTCCAACAACACTATAGTTGCCGCTAGGCTGTAACCCTGTAACTGAGATTGTATATGTGTTATTATTAAATGATGAATTAACATATCCAGAACCACTAATGCTTGGTAATAAGCCACTGACGCTGCTATTAAAATTAGTAATATCATTCGCTGTATGATTGTGTAATTTATCTAAACTATAATCTTTCCAAGATGCTGAAAATATACTATTTCTACTATAAACTCTATAAAGATAGACACCAGATAATCTATTATAAAGTGTTCCTCCTATAGAGGTACCATTAAGTCCACCCGCTCCACTAGGCTTAATAACTACATACCAGTCTCCGTGTGTTGGAGAAGGAGGATCCGAAATTGTAGTTAGTAATGGTGCTGTAAAATCTGTTGGAATTATATATTGGCCGCCAGGTTCAGCAGTCGTATTGGTAGCACTTATAATTTGCCATCCTAGCTTATTTTGTGCTGCATATGATGAGGCTGTCAATATTGCTCGACCAAAACTAGTAGAATCAATAATATCTGTAGAGGGATGAGTATGACCAACCAGACTATAATTACCGCTTGGTTGTAATCCAGTTACGCTAATAGTATATGTATCATCTATTAAGTTAGATGATATATAATCACCACCAACAATTGTTATAGGATTGGTTATGCCACTTCCAATTAAATTACTAATTTCACCAAAAGTAATTTTTTTAGTTGTGCCACTACCAGATGGATCATCCATAAATACTAAGATATCATCATTAGATAATAATCCACTACCTTCTGGAAGATCTTTAAGTCTTATTATATTAATCATGGGCCTAGTACATCCACTGAGACATCACCGCCATCAATATCTCCGCCACCACCATAATAGTAAGTTACATCATCAAATCTGTTATCAAACTTACTTTCAATATTTGTTATAGTAAGATTTTTAGGATAATTACCCCTAACTAATCTTTTACTATAAAAACCAGTAGGTAATGCAGAGCAGATAGCATATTTATTATTAATTGGTTTGGTGGGATCAATTGCTATAATATCATTAGCCATAATTATTTTGCCTTTATTTAATAGAGTTATTTAACTATACACCTAATGATCAATTCTGTCTTCAAGAGCCTCTAATGTTTTTCCCAGAGTAGCTATTTGAATCTTAAGTTCGTTCATAACTTCTGTATTTCTTTGTAGTGCGGAAGCGAAGGCTGCTTGTGTTTCTTTATTAATAGCCAGTCGTTCCATAATAAACTGACGATCTTGATTATATGGACTCTCATTTTTAATTAATTGAGCAACCTCACTTTTTGTGACCATATTACGACCTATGGCAACCCAAAAACCCATCATAGTCACAATAATACCAATACTAGTAGTAGCAAGATTTTCCCAGAAATGAATAATAGTATCTGTCATAAATAATAATTCCCATAAAAATATAAGCTAGCGATATTATATACCACTAGCTTATATTACACTAAAACTGATTATAAATTCTCAATACATCAGCCAGTTTTTTCTTTATATGTATCATTGACAACATTAGATCCTGAAGACATAAATGTTAAATTACCTGGAACAGATCTAGTTGGTAAAGCAGCATTATCGTCTGCAAAAACATCTACGCTCACAACAGGATATCCAGATTCGAATTTACCAGTATAGTCATTCCATTTGTTTTCACGAATAGCAGACGTAAAGCGTCTAGTTCTAACGCCTTGAACATAACTACTACCATTTTTAACTTTTTGATAATGAATACTATGTATTAAGTTGGGAACCAAGGCTCCACTTAATAAGAAAGTATTAGCTGATCCATTGATATTAGTAGTAACTCTTTTTGAAATTGGACCAGGATTGTTATATGCTAATGCGCCAGAACTGTATACTTTGTCAATATCATTAGTATCAACAACAGCAGAACCAAAAACACCAGCATCATATCTTGAAACTTCTACTCCATCTAAAAGATTTGTATTAGATGCTTTTGCTACAGATCCACCATTTCCGCCAGCACCACTAGCAGTAGCATTTGGAGGAACTGTATCATATGGATTACCATTAGTTTGAATTGCAACTACTTGTGAAATAGCCATTTTTTTCTCCATTAAATTAGGTAAATAATCAATAATTTTTACACCAATCACTCTAAATATATTACATTTTAGAATTAATCAAATAAATATAATCAATTTAAATATTAGTATTTTAGATAAATTTAGAGCCAATTAATATAATCACATATTAGGAACAAGAGTATAGAGGTATCTCAATAGTTGTAATATCTGTTACATCATCAAATATAGATCCAGCAATATGAATTTGAACAAATTTAAGACCATCATTATCTAAAACTGCGGAACATATTAATGGAATAACATTACCATTCGTAACTTCAGTATCGTCCAAGCCTCTATTTCCAGAAATATTATTAACCAAACAGTCAGTTATTGGTATAATAATATTGTTAGTAGCAAGAGGAGTATAATTTATAGATACTTTTTTAAACGCTAAAGCGTTAGATTGTGAAAAAGTTACATTTGTTAGAACATCTCCTACCGCATATTCATTAGGTACATAAGTTGGAATGGGATCCTGAGATCCACATAGTTGAACAGGAATATTAAATGGTATTTTTTCAGATATCACTGTAAAAGGTAATCTTCCTATGGTAAAGTTTAATGCGGAGCTTAAACTACCAGTTGGAGACATATAGACATCTAAAATTACCTGTAAGCCAATACAAACATCTTCACATTCTTCCTTAGTATCATAAAGAACTACCGGATCTCTATGAGGAAATATAGAGTCTAAAACATTTTGTGGTATAGTATGAAATTTTCTGCATTTTTTAATCGATAAGAATGGATGATTAGAATCTTCTGGTCCTAAACATGTCCAACGAATACAACGAGCAGGAAAGAACACCCCGATACCGCCGGTCGGCTCACCATCGGGGTCGAGTAAATTTTCATTAACTTCATCAAGCTTATTTTGAGCTAATTGCATAATTTCATTAATATAGTTTTGATCAGCATTTTTGCAATTATCATCTTCTGAGCATAGCCAAGGCATAGTTTCGACTACTTGAGGTGGTCGTGGCGAACCATCAGGATTATTTGCTGCGCTAAAAAAATATTTTAAAGTTAATGTTTCATTGTCTGTTTTCCAATATCGATCTTCATTATTCAGTTCTGGAATATTTTCTAAATCTACACAATCATAATATAATATTGGTTTGTTTTCGTCATCCTTTTTTATTTCCCATGTTCTATGGTTAGAGCAATCTGCTTCAAAATGATAAACACAAAACTTTTCACACTCTTTACAATTGTTATCAACTGAACATAATTTACGATTACGATTGAGTTTATTATAATAAAGCTTTTGTCTTGACCTATTCATAGTAGTTTTTCTATTGGTTTTTTATAATAATTAATTTTTTTGTTTTATCGTCTGGATCTAATTCTAGATTAGGAGTATAATCTTTAGATGGAACATATACGCTCTTATTTACATTCTCTTCTAAACGTCCACTACTATTTAAATTATTAACATAGGTAGCAGGATGCTCACCAAATTTATCCCATTCTCTAACCCATCCAACATTATCTATAAAAAATATTTGATTACCTTCTTGGTCGGTGGGAGTTAATAGACTAGAATAAAAAACATTAGCATCAGAAGAATTTTCTTGTTTTATTGGATCAAGATTATATGGTCGAGACATATTTTTAGCATCAGAATCGGTAAAAGAGGGTATATCATTGAGGTTAATATCTCGTGTTGGTTTATCAAAAACTATGCTTATAGTGCTTTGTTCCATACGATTATTAAGAACCGCAGATTGCGCTATACTTATAGAAGATATATAGCATTCGTTGATTATGTCACAATCTGTAAATTGATAACAATAGCCAGTATATTTACATACTTTCTTATTATTATCACATTTTGGCATAACAGTAAAACTGCCTTGAATTTGATTTATTGTGTCTTGTAAAAGATTAGCTATTTTAATTTTATTTTGAATAATTATATTATCATTATGTGGCACTTGATTATTTTGAAATAGTTTAAAAAAATTATTCCACGTAAGAGAATTGAGATTTAAAACTTTCTCTAAATTATTTCTCATATATGCTACAGCTTCTTTTTTTGACCATTGTGTATTATAATCAGCTGGCATTTTAAGAGCTGGTATTATTGATGATTTGACATCGACTACTCTTTGCATACCTGGAGAATCTTTTGGTCCATCTGTTAGTGTAGAACTAAATACTTTATGATATTTAAGTTTAGCAAGAAGTTTTCCGTCTGGAATATTAATTTTATCAAAATATAATATAGCTGATGTTACTTCTTTAAAAGAGACTTTTATTACTATTTCTCTTTCTCTACTAGGATCAACTAGATTATTAAAACTACATAATAATTTAGCAGGCATACCCCTATTATCATCGTCTGGACAACTAAATGATTGTGTGCAAGGTCTCATGTCTAGATCTAATGCTGATGGCGCTAAATATAAACTTAACCTCATCCAATCTGTAAAATTTAATTCTACTCTATCTTTATTACCAGTATCAATACTAAATAAAAGATTGAATTTTTCTTTTCCTTTATCATATAAACGGAGTGTTTTACTACTTGGTAGTTTAAATGTTTTTGATTTATTATTAATATATGTCGTTATCCTAGATACGTTTTGTTCTTCAAAACATTGCTTAAATATATTTTCAAAATTACTATTTTTTATCGAATGTAGTTGTGTTTCGTAGTTGTTGAGATATATGCTTGGAGATTGGGCTGGTTTTTTTCTCCAATATCCACCACAGTCACCATCGTTTGCTTCTCGTTGTTCTTCTTTTGGAATTCCTTTATCATTAACAGATGCAGCATCAAACGCATACTCATCATATCTAGGTTCACCATCAGAAAACAAGCCATTATGGAGAATTATTAAATCAAAATCTTCTTTCATTTCTTCAATTTCTGCATCTGTAAAATTTTTTGACATTAATAATATATCCTGATTGGGTAATTGGGTGAAAATGTAATTATATTATTGTGTGATAATTCAGGAGATATTGATAGTGATCTATATAATATATTATTTCTACCAATAATAGATCTAGAATAATGAATAAAGCCATTGAAATTATTATTGTTGGTAATATTATTATTGGTACTATAATTTATAAATTGACCAAAATAAGTTATTAACTTATTATTATTTATAGTAGAATTAATAATAAAATTAGACATAATTAAGCTTTATGCTTTCTATTTGATTTGTACTAAATCCAAATGGTGACATTTTTTGAATATGTTGAATTTGATCATTTTTCCACACATTACCATTCACAATAGTATTAATACCTGTTTTATTATTTAAATAAGCACAAGCAATTATATTGTCATCAATATTATCTAAAAATAATCCAGTTGATGGATAAACAATATTTACACCACACTCTAATAATATTTCACAAGCTTTAATCAATAATTGGTGATCAAATTTGCGATATTCTAATATATATCTAAGTTGAATATTATGATTATTACATAATGCTATATTTTTTTTAATATCATCTCTAAATTTAGCGTATTTTCTATTTACTACGTTAAAGTATGGCATAGTAACACTGACAAAATTTATGCCAATATTTATTGTATCTACGATTAGATCCTGTCTACGCTCTATATCAGAAGAAGCTAATGGATAATCTACAAAACAACCTAGTTGAATTTGAGATGATAATGAACAATTTTTTTTTATATATTTAATATGATGAATTGTTCCAAGAATACTAGATATTGGATACTGAATAACTGTTTCTATATTATTTTTAATATCGATTTCTTTATCGTCAATATTATTAAGATAATATTCTATAAACATTTAGTAAGTTTTTTCTTAATATGATCAATAGATTGATATGGACTTTCTCCAAAAATACCATCAGCAAAACCATAATACACCGATTCTTCCGAATTTAATATCCAATCAGATTTATTAGATAATTGAGAAGTTATATGTTTTTTTACCATAGATCTCTTCCAGCTTTTTTCTTTAGCCATTGGGGATGTGATACTTTTTTCCGTAAAAATATCAATCATTTTAGAAGCTTCTTTTTCGGTCCATTTTAAATTACTCAATGCCGCTTTGTGTTCGCCATCCAAAGTTAATGAGCCGTAATGTATTAACATATAAGCATTGGGCATTAAAATTCTAATATCAGCAGCTTGAAAAATAACACCGCTAGCAGACTCGGCTTTAGCATAAGCTAAACAACCAATTGGAGATTCTGATTGTTGAATAGCGTCATAAATACCCAAACAATCAGACCAGTCTCCTCCAGGCATGTGCATATGAATAACTATTGGATCATATGATAATGTATTTAAATATCTTAAATTTTTTTCGAAAGCCACAGCACATCGATAATCAACACCATTTTCGTCTTCACTGTCCATTAGGTAAGAATGCAAATAAATTTCTCTATTTTCTGGATCAATACCATAATGGTGCAAATTTGTAAGTTTTTGTTCAAAATTAGATGTCATAAAAGTATTTCTTTGATTTTATGATTTATAGTATCCATAACTTTACGATCTTCAAATGCTTTACCAAAAGAAATTCTAAATCTATATCTTGTAAAAATATCTAATGTTTCTACACCACTAATAGATTGTAATAATTCTGCAACAGTTTTAGTAATATCAAAATTAGTATGCCCAATCCAAAAATTAAAAATTTTAGTGCAATCTGTGTGTTCATTGAATGGGATGATACCCATAGTTGTTGCTAAAACATTATTTTTTTTGTATGTAGGTTGTTCTATATATTCTTCATTATCCTCGATAATAGTGCTTTGATCATATCCTGGCCATTCAACAGCATCTGGATCACTACCATATGGATCTACCCATTTTTCCCAAATGATAACTGGTTCAAGATTTAACATTTTTTTGAAAAGTTTCTAGTGGTTTAATAATAGCTGTATTATTGTTTAATGTATAATAATGATTTAGTTTATTTAAAATAAGATTAATAAAATGTTCATCGATATTATTCTTATCTTGTAAAGATTTAATAATAGCGTTAAACAATAAACCATTATTTATGGCATATAACATAATAGCAATTTGATTAGCACTATCATCAGAATAGTCATTATGATTAATAATAGTTTCAATACTGTCGTTGTCTATATGAAAAATTAGTTTAAAAATATTTTTAGATTTAGATTTTTTGCGGGAAAATAAATTAAACATATTATAATCCATATTTTATAGTGTCACCAATAATTGATAATTCATTTGGAATATTGGTATCTATAAAATTAAAAGTTTTCCAAAAGTATCCATCATGAGTATCTAATGGGGGTAATGTTAAACCATATAGTATATTTATATTATTATTATCAAATAAATTATTTAATATATCATTATTAATAGCTAATAATTGTACTCGATCTTCATAATTATCTATATATTTATCATTAATAAATATAGTTTTAATAAATGTAATGATATTTTTTTGTAAATTTTTATAATTATTTGGTGTAAATTTTGGAAAAATAATCTTATTTTGATCTATAGATAAAATATATTTTTCATTATTTTTTAAATTGGCACTAACTATACTTAGAATAATATTAATCATATTAATTACTCATATTACGAATTTTATCAATGGCTTTTTTAATCCCTTGTCTAACTGCTTCTCTAGTAATAGAAAATTTTTGACCAATTTCAGCAAATGTTTTATTTTCAAAATAATACATTCTAATATATTCACATTGTTTTTCAGATAAAATATTATTTTTTGGCGATAATATTGTTTCAAAATATTCTTTGAGATTTTTATCACTTTCTGCTTTTAATATAATATCAACTGGATTTTGCTTTTCAACACATAAAATATCTAATAATGAACATTCTTCAGTATTGTCAAAACCACTATGAATGTCTATGCCTCTTTTGCTTTTTTTATTTTTTTTACGACTAACATAGCTTTTTATAGCCCATATCGCACATTGATTTCGATATGAATATTTAGTTTTCTGTTGACCAGTTTCTCCTTTGCGGTCTTTATCCCATCTCCAATCTGCCATCATAATACAGTTGGCTACACTGGAAATAGCATCTTCACTCTTCAGCATTTCTTTACCGATATTTCCTGGAAAATTTTTGCCAAATTTAGAGATAGCTTTTTGTGCTAGATTAATGTAAAAATCTAAAGATTCAAACTGTATATTTTGATGATCCTGATAAGCAAGTTTTCTATTACCAACAGATACAATATCTATCATATATTTTCCTTATTAAGAAGTCCTAATTTAATTATTATTTGAAGTCTAAACTAATTACTTAGTTAATTTTTTCCATTGTTCTGGATCTGGTCTATCCGGATCGCCTGGTTTTGCAGGTCGATATTTTTTGCCTTCTCGTTCTTTTTTCTTTCTAATATTATCCCATAGTCCAGGTTTATCACCAGACATGGTTTCCTCAACAGGGGCGGTAACTATAGTATCGTCCTTTGAGGGTTGAAAAGTATAGTGCGGAAGATTTTTTATCTTAACTTTTTTTTTACGTTCAGATGCTTCTGTATCAGTCTCTGTGCGACCGAACATAACAAAATTATGGATTGTTAACATATAGTCTTCCGTCACAGCAATTTTACCCTGTAGCCAGCTTTCTGTCAAGGCTTCTTTTACCGCAGGATTGTCTAATGCTTGTAATATAATATTTGCATGTGTCGCAATAGATTTAATAGAACCCACACTCATTTCATAAAAATCATTTTTGTATTCCATAAGTTCTTGTTCTACTGTTTCTTGTTCCATCTCTTCAACCTGTGTAAAGTCTTGACCTTTAGATTTTTTAATTTCCATTAGTTTTTTCTTTAAAAGTTCTAATTCTATTTCTTTTTCAATTTTTTCCATTTCTATTTCTATTTGGTCATTTTCTTCTTCATCTTCCTTCATATCATTTTCATATTCATTATTCATTAATTCGCAAGCTTTAATATTTAATTTTTCTTTGGTAGCTTTTGGTAAAGCTGCGACAAATTCTGGGCCTTTCTTTTTAGCAAAGTTATAGAGTTTCTTTAAGAAAGCATCATAACTCATTTGACCCTTCATGCGACCAAAATTGCTGATAGCATCTGGAATATCTTGTGGACTAACAATTGGAAATGAGCGAGTTTGTGGAAATAAGAAATCGCTGTCCTTTAAATCGCTTCTTTTTTTGCCTTTGTATGTTTTTTGTGCAGCTTCTGACAATGTCTCATTTACTGAACCTAAAATATCTTTGATTCGCTCACTCATTATTTGCCCCTTTATAAATTAATTACCATGCTTTGCAAGACCAATATCTTGCTTTCCACTTTGGACCAGGATTATCACAATTGTGTCTAGCTCTAAAACTTTTTCTACGTTCTGGAATATTCTTTTTGATAGTCATATTAGGATCGCCAAAATTAACTTTAACAACATTACCATTTTCGTTTTTAACATAAACACTAAATTTTTTAGGACCATCTGGTGTTCTAAATGGCTTATTAAGAGTGACTTTACGGCCCTGATATTCTGATCCTAAAATTTTGCCTTCTTCATCATATATCTCTGAGGCTTCTATCTCCCATACAAACTCATCCCATTCATCATCCCATGAACAATTTTGTGCAAAAAGTTCATCATGAACTTCTTCTATTAAATTACCTTTTGTGCGCGTTTGACCTAAACAAATAGCTACTCTTTGTTTAGTATCTGGATAATCCTTTTTCATTGTCTCATTACTCATACAGCGAGACACATACTTATTTTTATCTTCGTTTTGTTTTCTTTTTGGAATGGGCATATATTATCTCCTTGATAGTATATTATACACCAAATAATTGGTCTAATTATTCATATGATCATATATAATATTAGCTGTTTTTTGCCATGTTAAATTTTGAGCAGTTTTTAAGCCATTATTATTTGTTCTAATATTATTTTTATATACATATCTCATATATTCAATAGCTTGATCTATCTGATTTTGTCCGATAGTTGCCCAGTTGCCGCTCTTGCCATGAAACCATATATTATCAATAGCTGATTCTATTTGATCAATATTAATTAGATAAGAATTATTACTATTACAATATTCTGTATGCGCTGAATAATTAGTTATAATAATAGGCTTATTCATAGCCATTAATTCTATAGCTTCATTATTCCATCCTTCACCCCTTGAAGGGAAAATACCACAATCAGCATAAGACATAACATTTGCTACAGTTTTTTGATTTGGTAATCTAGGGAAAAATCTAATTTTATCAGATAATTTACTATTTTTATAAAATTCTATCCATTTGTTAGTTTGTTCTGTATTCAAAAATGGATTATGATTCACCATCCATAGTTCTACATCATCATGAGATTCGAACGCACTATTAAATATTTCTATTAAAATATCATGACCTTTTCTAATTTCCCATTTACCTATATTAATAAATATATAAGTATTATTTTCTTTTTTATCTTCTGGTACTATTCCATTAAAAATATTAGTATCTACTCCTTGTGGACATACTACTATTGGTTTGGTAATACCATTTTGTTCTAAAACGTTTTTAGCCCATTCAGAAGGCATAAAAATTATATCTGCTAAATTATAACTTTTTTTATCTAGTTCTTGAATTTTGTCTGTTTCAAAAAATGATAATACTCCATATTTAGAATTACCATATGGCTTAGTAAAAAAATCATTACTATGCCACAGCTTAAAAGATGGTTGGTTTGGGTCAAAATGAATTTTATTATCAATACCATGTTTAATACAATCGGTATTCCAATCAGATTCTACATTAGGATGGGCTACAGGAAATAATACTGATTGATTATTTATATCAAATATATGCTTCCATATATTATATCCAGTAATACCATATCCAGTATAACAATCAATTGGCGAGACTATATTCATTTTTCATAAACCTTATTGTGAGTATTATTAACTTGTATAAAAGTTGTTTTTTTACCAAAATCTTTAATATTGTTAGCGCCAATATAAGTACATGCGCTTCTTAGTCCACCATAGATATCTTGTATAATATCTTGTGCTGTTCCTTTGTATGGTACTATCACGCATTTGCCTTCATCTGTTCTATAATCCGCCACTCCATTATGGTGTTTATTCATAGCATCTTTGCTACTCATACCATAATATTTCAATGATACTTTTCTTTTTGGTGAGTTATTGCCTGGATCAAAAGGTTGCCAAAATAAATAATCTGTATCTTTGCCTCCCAAATATTCATATTGCCATTCTCCTTCACACTCGTCAACACCAGCAAACATACTTCCCAACATTACAAAATCCGCATTTCCACCAAGAGCTTTCGCAATATCTCCGACTACTTTACAACCTCCATCGCTACAAATATGACCACCTAGACCATGAGCAGCATCGGCACATTCCATGACTGCGCTCAACTGTGGGTATCCAACACCAGTTTTTAAACGAGTGGTACAAACACTGCCTGACCCTATACCGACCTTGACTATATCCACACCTCCATGAATAATTAATTCTTCTGTCATTTCTGGGGTAACAACATTACCAGCCATAATTATAGAATTAGGAAAAAGTTTTCTTAAAGATGCTGCTTTTTTAACAAATTGTTCCGTATATCCGTTAGCCACATCTAAGCAAATATTAGGATATGGGTGATGATGTTGGATCGCACTAAATACAGTTATAGCCTTTTCAAAGTCTTTATCACTAGTACCAATAGAGTAAAATACTAAATCTCTATATATGATATTGCTTTCTTTATCATATAATTCTTGTTTATAAAAATCAATATATTCTTGTGCTGAATAGTGTTTGTGTAAACAAGTTATGGCTTGGTGCTTACCTATTGATTTAGCCATTTGCATTGTTCCAACAGTATCCATATTAGCTACCATAATTGGTGATGCTAATAATTTGCGCTTAGAATATTTGAACTTATATTCTCGCTGAATACAAACCTCGGATCGACTATTTAGTGTGGATCTTTTTGGACGTATTAACACATCATCAAAGTCCAACTTTAATTCATTAATTATTTTTTGCATTGAAGAAATACCATCTTTTATGAGTATCTATATTTTCAGAATTATTAATATGCTCTAAGTAGTGTTTGATTTCATCCCAATTGGAAAAAATCATTTGGTGAGGAATCATGCCGAATAACCAATCTGGAGCATGATTTTTACCTTGAGCCATATGTATTATGATAGGTTTTTTCTGGCGGTTTGCCAGACTTATTTCTTCATATGTTCCACAAGCATAGTGATCTAAATCCAAATTAACTACAAGAAAATCACTTATATCAACCAGTCTTAAGTCTACTGCTCGTATAGTTTTCATCATAGCAGATAATTCATCATATCGTCCCATATGTTTTAATTTAGTTTTGATTTGATGAGTATCACTATCTTCTAATCCTATATCTGTTGGTTTGCTAATAGGATTAAAAACTATCACACCTAAATTTTCTAGAAAAGGAGTTATACTATCTCTCCATCCAGTACCACGGTCAGCAACCCTATCCATAGCACCAGCAAGATAAACTCTTTGATTTTTAAGTCTATTCATAATAATTTATTTTGGCTTTCTGAATATCCAGAAATTATTCTGATATATTTCTATGTCTTTTCCCAAGGAATCTTCTACTGCCTTCCCAACATCCTTCCAGGTTATCATATCGTCACCGAACATGATTCCGCCTGGATTGAGCAACGGTATGTAATCTTGAATATCGTTCTTGACATCTACGTACTCATGCGATCCATCTATGTATATTAGATCGGCCATTAGTCTATAATGGGAAAGAATTATGGAACCGATATGACTTGTATTGGGTATTGGTACTATTATATCCTGCATGCCATGCTCTATGACATTGGACAAGAAATCAAAGTAAATCTGTGGGTATCCGTTCTTTATTTTAAGATTCCTTTCAGCATCGTTTTTACCCGTTGTCCAGAACTCTTCCGCTCCTAACCAAGTGTCAACACAATATATCTTTATGTCAAGTGATATACTTTTAGCGTGATGGGCCATATTGATAGCAGATGCTCCTAGCCAAGTTCCGACTTCGAATATAATGGATGGTCTAATCTCATCAATTAGCTTCATAAAGACTTCACTGTTGCTGTTCCATCCGGGAATTTCTTTGTTTCCAGATGGTACTATACCATCATATAAGTCGTAAGGATGTATTAAGTTAGCCATTTGTTTGTTCATCATCTAGATATTATTGATTATTTATAGTTTGTATGGAATGAGAAAGATTATAAATAGTCATATTTAATTGTATTAATTTAATATAAAGTTTTTATATTTATTAGATAGCTTAATATTATTATTAAATATATATAGCCATAATCTTTCAAAGATATAGCCTTCTATTGGATTAGTTTCATATGATACAAATTTAAGTAAAAATTCATAAAATTCACGAGGTCTACTCAATATAGCTTGTTTAGTACAAGCAAATTGAGCACCATATGTTACATTAACTGTTTGATTGATATCCATTTTAATACCAAATAATAAATCCATAAAATATGCTAAAAATAAACCATGTGGATGTAATGTTTTGTGTTTTCTATTTATAGAATATTCATTTTCTACTATGATAGTATTTAATGATAATATACCATTCTGTAAATTATTAATATTATCTATGATAGAATATAGATTACAACAATGAGGAAAAGGATTTCCTTGTAAGAAGATAGTAATATCATTTAAATTATTATAATTATTAACTATATGATACAAATATGTGTGAGCCTCTCTGCCAACGTTCGGTAATTTTATATTTAACTCATAGAATTTATTATATAGATAAATATTTTTAATTATAGGATTAGATTTAATATTATTTATCCAGTCTATATTTTCTTTATATCTAGATATGACAATATCAATATTTTGATAATTCATAAATATTCTAATAAAAAATAGTATACCATAATCTTTCTAAGATATATGCATGAACATCATCTTGTGAAGAAAAATCATATAATTTTTGATAAAATTTTAAATCATGCTGTATAATATTATCTTTTTTAACACCAAATATAGCTCCATAATTAAATTTAATAAATGTTGTAGTAATTTTATTATGTAAACCAAGAAGATCTTTTATATATGGTACTAAATAATCAATATTTTTAAGTTTATGTATTTTTCTAAAACGGTCTAATAAAGGAAATAAGCCATGATCTATATGAAAATATGGCATTAAATTATAATCGCATACATCCATATATATAGGATAATTTTTAATATAATTAGATTTATCGTATAAAATATGATTTGGTGGCGGAACATTTGAATTTTCAAGCCAGTATGTAGTTAATGGTTGAAAATCACGATAACCATGAATATCACAATATCGAATAATATCTATAAAATATTTAGAATGTTTAAATGGATCGGCCTGTGTAAATATTGTATAATCATCTAATCTATCATAATTATTAATTATATGATATAGATATGTATGTGATTCTCTTCCTATATTTTTTAATGGAATAACTTTATATTTACTATTATTTAGATCATAGCCTTTATTATAAATAATAAATCTATCTAAATCAGTAGAAAAATATTTATTTATCCAATCTACATTTTCTCTATATTTTGCTATTACTATTTTAGTATTATTCATATAGTATTATATGCTTTTTAAATTGTGGATGATATTGAAAATCATGAAATCCAAAAGAATGAAATTGATTATAGTCACCATATTCTGTAGAAAACTGATATGCAATTTCTGGAGGTGCATATAAACAATTATGTTCAATAAATTTTTGTCTTGCTTGTATACATAATGATACATCATCTGGTAGGGTAGTATCTAGATCATTTATAATTTTAAGTTGGGTATCAATAAATTTTTGGCTTTTTAGACAAAAGCCACCATTACCACACATAAAATAATACCAAGGCCACGCAGCACCGATATAGTCATAGTTTAAAAATTCATCTGTCCAAGCATCTGGATTCACTATAAATCCATCCCAATGTATTGTTAAATAAAAATTTGATCTACCAGATAGATAGTATGGTAATTTTTTTAATACAAAATAATCATAATCTTTAATAGAATTTAATTTATCTATATATATTCCAGATATTTGTTTATTAGTAATAAGGTGTGGGGTATCTGTAAAAAATAAAATTTCTTTGAAAGAGCATTGCTGCGTACAAATTTCTATTGCTTTCTGTGTTTCGTTTATTCTGTTAGAACTAATAGATAATAAAACGATATTACTTAAATCAAGCATATATTATATCCCCAGCCTGTTTCATCGCTGCTCCAATTATCTGATGCATATCATAATACTTATAAGATCCTAATCTGCCTCCAAAAGTAATATTATTAAGATTTTTTGTTAAACTTTGATATCTATTATATAGATCTGTATTATGCTTATTATTAATTGGATAATAAGGTTCGCTATTTTTAGTGAAATTGGCTGGAAATTCCTTAGTAATTATAGTATGATGATTAATTAATTTATTATTAAAGTGTTTGTGTTCTATAATTCTAGTATATGGTATATTTTCTGATGTATAATTAATGATAGCATTACCTTGATAATCTTCTATATTTATTTTTTCTGTTATGAACTCAAGACTTCGATAATCTAAATTACCATATATATAATTAAAATAACTGTCTATACATCCAGTATAGATTATATGTTTTGCTAAATTATTCCAATAATCTTTATTTAAAAGATAATCAGTTTCTAATACTATTTCAATACCATCAATCATATTTAACATCATTTGAGAATAGCCATCTCTAGGTATACCCTGATATATATCATTAAAATAATTATCATCAAAAGTTAATCTAATAGGTAGTCTTTTAATAATAAATGATGGTAAATTTTTTGGTTCTGTATTCCATTGTTTTTTAGTGTATCCATATATAAATGTATAATAAATTTCTTCACCAACTTGACTTAGTATCCATTCCTCTAAGTTCTGTGGATTTTCAATTGGTATTCTTTCTTTTTCTAATTTAGTCTTAGCTTCTACTGGATTATTAATTCCCCATAATTGATATATAGTAAATAAATTTATAGGAAAAGAATATATTTTATTATTATAATTTACTTTTGGCCTATTAATATAATTATTAAAAGTACAGAATTGATTCACATAATTCCATATTTTTTCATTAGAAGTATGAAATATATGAGGACCATATTTATGAATATCTATACCATTAATATTCTCTGTATAGCAATTACCGAAGGGGTGATTTCTTTTTTCTATTATTAGACATTTTTTTCCTTTTGATTTAGCTATATTGGCAAATGTACAAGAATATAATCCTGCGCCTACAAATAGAAAATCATATTTCATATTATTTACCTAAAAAATAACTTAATAAGTTTTTACTAACTATAGTAGGCTCTATATGTTGTAATTTAATATGCGTAGAAATTATACCTACTATAAATCCAATTACTATTAATAGTTGTAGTTTTATGGAGCTCATTTTAAATAAATAAATGTATTATATTTATTCCATGAGTCACTAATTAATTCTGATATAAAAGACCAATTTCCTCCGGCCAATCCACTACCGAATTTTGGAGCATGAATTTCTACATCAAAATCACTATTTTGCTTTAAACTAGAAATATAATTAGTTATTTCGTTTATACAATAAGATAATGCTATATAATTTAATGGTCTTGGATTTTTTGTTGATATAATACCATTTTGTGCTATCATATTGGCAAAAATAATTTGGTGACCATAGGATTTATTAGTGTCAGCAATAACAAATTGTGTTTTGCCTAATTTTGCCGATTTTCCAAGCATATGAAAATTTTCGCCAACAATAGGATAATAAATATTTATGTCTTTAGTAAAACCACCACCAAAAACATTAATATTATTACACACATGAGGAACTATAACAGTACAGCCATTAACTTCTGCATTAATACGATCTTGAATAGATTCAAAAATATTTCTTTTAGAATAAGAAATGTTTTGTTTTTGACTATTGTGTTGTTTAATTTTTGTCATACTATTTTATTCCATTTATTTAATGGACACTGTTGATCTGCCCATGCTAATTTATTCATAAATATTTTTTTATTATTTATATTACATCCACAAACATCACATTGAGATAATTCTATATTATATTTATCACAACTTCTACATATATTATATCTTTCCTGTATTTGTTTTTTACTACATTTAGGAAATCCAGAATATATATGAAATATTAATGATTTAATAAATGTTGTTAACTTTAACAAATATTTATTCATGTTTATAAAGATCCCAATTTTTCCAGTCATCGTCATCCTCAATAATAGATTTTTTCTTATGTTTAAATTCTTTATTGATTTTTTGTTTCAAAAATTGATCTTCATCAAAAAAATGCTTTTGATGTTTTTTCTGATCTTTATTGATTTTTTTTCTGTTGTTTTTTTGATTATCGTCGTAATTCATAATATGGCTCAATACAAATTATCATAGAAGCAAATATCAGAAAGTCAAGTGGTCTTAAAAAATTCCTGACTTGACAAATAACACATTCATAAATATATATTATGCAGGTCCGGGATTAATATACTAATACAGTACTGGGTTTATAATCCCATATCCTTCATATTCTCTCTTACCAGCGTATCTTTCATTTTTCAGTTTCGTTGTATTTTTCTTGAATAAATTTATGTAGTCTTGTTTATTTTTAAGTTGTACTTTTCTATGTTGTTTGTTATAGGATAATGCCAAACTAGCACAACCAACAACAAATGGATTAGCCATACTGGTTCCACTCATTACTGCATAAGTATTATCTGGTACACAACTCATTATATCCTGTCCAGGTGCTAAAAAATCTAATTCTTCTCCTTTGCAAGTAAAATCTGACCTATCAAAAAATCTATTTATTGAACCTATTGCTATTGTTTCATCATATCTTGCTGGATACATTATTGGACTATTTATTCCGCTATTGCCAGCAGCACAAAAAATAACACAACCCTTATTAATAGCATATAAAATGCTATTATATAGATCTATTGAATGATCTGGTGAGCCTAAAGACATAGCAATAAAATCACAATTATTATCAGCAGCAAATTGAACTCCTTTAGCAATTATTTTATTATTTCCACTACCATCACCATTAAGGGCTTTAATTGGTAATATTTTACTTTTTGGTGCTATGCCAACAATTCCTAACCCATTATTTTCTGCTGCAATAGTTCCAGCAACATGAGTACCATGACCATTATCATCAATTGGATCTTTCTTAGGATTAATTAAATTAATACCTTGTATTAAATTATTTTTTAAATCTGGATGATCAATATCGCAACCTGTGTCTATTACTGCGATCCTTACGTTATCTCCGTCACTTTTATTCCATAATTTATCAATATTAAATTTAGTTATTTCCCATCCTAATATTTGACACTTATCAGGGGATAATCCATATATATTTTCTCTATAAAATGGCAATAAAGAACAATCATTTTTTTTCATATCTATTCTCTATTATCCATGATCTAAATTTAGATATTCTGGTATGTCCGCTCTCGTCTGTGAATGTTGAGTCTGGTTTCTTGTCTATAGCCATCACGCAGGAATTGATACCAGCGAGTTTGCCGTCAATAAATAAACCTCCTCCACTGTCACCGCTAGCAATTAAAAACTCCAGACTGGTATGATTTTTGGATCCTTTGCGTGTTGGTGTGCAAATTAATAAATCTTTATTTATTTCATCAATTTTATTATATCCTGCTCGTCTTTTATTATCAGATTGTTTTGCCCCAGTATTAAAAGTTCCATATATTCCAAACCCAGATATAGAGCATAATTTACCAATTTCATCTTCTTGTTCATACAAGGATGGATAAAAATTCATATTAAAAGATATATCAGAATGACCAATTGCTATATCACACAAACCAAAAGTAGAACTAAATTCTGGATGTATTATCATTTTTTCAATAATAATGGATTTATCATCTATATTAATAGTTAATGTTTTATAATTTTTGACAACATGAGCAGCAGTTAAAAAATTATGATTATCTATCAATACCGCCGATGCACAAAATGGAGTATTATCTTTATATAAACCACATAATTTTACAACATATTTAAATTGTGATCCATACTCTAGATATTTAGAATCATTATTTTCTGGATCTATAGTACCAGCGATACATATACAAGATAAAACTATAGATAGTAATAATATTATCAAGGGTTTCATAATATACCCTATTTAAAATGATAATATTATTTACACCTCAACTTAAATTTCCTATAATTCTGCCCTTTTGAGTTCTATAAACATAACCTTTTCTAACTAAGAATGGCTCTATACTATTTTCAATGGTTTCAATAGAAATACCAGTTAAAGAAGATATAGTTTTTAATCCTAATGGATTACCTTTATGCTTTTTTAAGGCTTCTAGATATAATCTATCATATACATCAAAGCCATATTTATCAATACCTTGAATATTGAATATTTCATCTATATTTTTTGTGTTTGATGTATCACATAATTTATAATTTTTATACCATTGTAATCTAGCATTTAAAATTCTTGGAGTACCTTTACTTCTCTTAGCAATTTCAATCAGATCATTTTCACAAAGTATTAGTCCAAGTTTTTCGGCGTTCAACCCTGCTAGTTTAGCTAACTCATCGTCATTATAAAAAGACAGATGTTCTTTGATCGCAAATCTATCATAGAAAGGCTGACTGAGACTTCCACCACTAGTAGTAGCACCAATCAATGTAAATACTGGAATATCAATAGTTTCAGCATTACCATCAACTATCATACTCAATTTAAAATCTTCCATTACTGGATAAAGAAATTCTTCTACTAGTTTTGGCAATCTATGGATTTCATCAATAAATAATACTGATCTAGGTGCCATACCAGTTAAATATGGAATAATATTTTTAATACTTCTTAGGTTGGCCGCATTAGCTGTATATAAATTAGTACCCATTTCCTGTGAAATTGCATTTGCTATGGTAGTTTTACCAAGGCCAGGAGGTCCATCTATTAAAATATGAGGAAGCACACTCGTAGACTGTTTGCATCCTATTACATTAACTTTGAGCCTCATAATAACATCAGACTGACCAATAATATCATCAAATTTTGATGGCCTTATACTATTTGACATATATATCTCCAATATTATTTTTGTAATTCAATTTGTCTTGGGTTCTTCGTTTTTAGGTTGTGAATCAGATATCCAAAATACAAAGTCATTAGACTTATCATCATATGCTGTTTCTATCAAACCCTTATTTACCAAACTATTTAAAATGTTACTAACCATTCTATCATTAAGAGCATGAACAATATTCATATATATTGATTCACTTACTAAGAATCTATTTTCTTTTGTTTTTTTATTAATTTGTTTTTTCAAAAATGGATTAATAATAGCTAATGATTCTTCATAAGATAATACTATATTCATTTCTGATTCATCATCAGTAGACATATTATTTATATTATCTAACATATCATCTATTACGTTTTGATCTTCTTCTGTAGTATTTTTGCCAAAACTTTGAAAAACCAAACGCCTTGAAGAATCAACAAATTCTTTTAAATCTTTTATTATAAACCATTCTTTATTCATTTTTATTTCCTAATTAAGTATATCAAATAGTCCTTGATAATAGACTGGTTGTTCTACAAAGTGTTTAGCGTGCGCTTGTAGATGTAATCTATATTCATTATTTATTGGATCAGATACGAAATATTTCTTTTTCCATATTGGACTACCCTGATAATTGGATCCCAAATACTGGAAGGAATTACCCTTCTCAGTATTGGAGTTCCAACTATTCACAGGAAACGACACAAAAGGAAAGCCAGGGATAGCAACATCTGATAGGGAATAATATAAGTCTATATCTTTAAAAAGATTATTGATTTGATCTATATCAAACTTAAAATAGAACTTGTATGGGTCATATTGATCATTATAATCATAATTATATTGATCATCATCATACTCATCATCTTCATCATATGGTTCGTTCATATTAAAATCCTTAAAAGTGAGGATGGAATCGAACCATCCAACGAGCCATACGGCACGTTACTCGTCCACAAGCCCACTTTACCTCCAACGATCAATAATTAATACTGATCGTTATAGTCCTCGTCATCTTCGTAAGGATCATAATCATCGTCATCATCTTCATCATCAAACTGATCCCAATAAGATTCATCTACATCATAATCTTCGTCATCATATTCCTCTTCATGTTCATCATAACTAAAATTAGATGAATAAAGAGGCTTGAGTAGTTCGCCTTGATACTCTCCGACCACTTCATATCGGCAAGTGCGAAGTTTCTCACAGTTGCAATCACTTGGTACACTAACAACATCACGCGGATTAATCTTTACGATAACAATACGATCACCACTTTCAACACTACCATAGCCAGCAACATAATTCAATGCACCAGCATGAAGTCCATCAGAACAACCTCTTGCACGATCATCGTCAACCTTTGCTCTCTGCATCTTAACTACCTGACCAACACTGTTATCAAATACGCCACGATACTTATCCTTAAAGTCCCCCCTTACTGCTTTATAGGCCAAGAAATGACCATCCTCAGTAACAGGTAGATGTTCATGCTCAAGAAAATCATAGAGTTCTTTTTGACTCTGCATACTAGGATTTTCCATAAGATTATTTAGAAAATTAACAAGAGGCTGAAATGGCAGACCCTTGCTCATAAACTCTAGAATACGCTTACTAATGCTACCATGAACAACTTCACCTTCATAAGTAACTTGACCATCCTTGATCTCAACTAGACCATCACTAAATGTAGCCACTGCCTTCTGAATATCTACAACCTTCAACAGTTCTTCCTCTGTAGCAGTAGGTAGGATATCGATAATCATCTTATAATTGAGATGATCTGGTAGAACCTGATAACTCTTATTATTAAGTACCAGCGTAAGATTACCATCAACAAACATAAACGGAACGCTCATAATTAAACTCCTTAGTGTGTTTAGTACCTGTGAAATTACTTAATCAAACTGCTCAACTGAATTCTGAACAAATCAACATTGTTATCATTCATCTGACTTAGCCAATCGTTATTATTAGAATAATAACTACGAGTAGCACTGTTCAAATTAGAGATTGGATTTTTATTATTCAGTTCTCTAAGTTGACCAGTTACCCTATGAGTTCCCATAATATACTTGATCATCGGGTTGTTGTCAACCTCAACCTTAATCATTTTTCTCAAATCTGACAACCTATCTAGACTGTGCTTGATCTTGTTGGTATCAGACTTAAATTGATTAATATAAGGTTCTGAAGTAGTATATAATACATTAAGCATACCGATTAGACTATTATATTCAATATTAGTGGAACGAATAGTCTTACTGTTAATAGTAGAGATGCCAATATTATTAAGCAGATCATTGATGTGCTTAAAATAGTCCTCGCTCTTGAATATATTAATATCATACTTATTCATATGAACAGTATTGCTAAAGTAGTCCATAATAATATACGAATCAATAGCCTTGACCATATTGGTATTCTTGATGAACTTCTTATATTCAAGACCAAAGATATTTAACATATGATAGGCGAATTGGTGAACAATATCACCTTCACTATACCAATTATATGAAACATTTTTATCTTTATCGTTAAATTCTTTACGACAAAATTCTACAACAGTATTGTAACCAGCAATATCTTCAAAACGATCTTTGACAACATTCTTGAGTTTATTTTTCAAAAAATCATTGAACAGAATTAGATTCTTTTCATCTTTTAGAATCTTGACAGTACTAGATTTAATAGCATATATCTTAGTGTCGCCAATCATATCTTTAATTAGATTTGATAGAAATTCATTTGCGAATAGACTATTGATAGATTCAAGATTCGGTAGTTCCTCATTAGCAAAAGTGCTATCACTTTGATAACGGAGAATAGGAACATATACGATATCATCCTCATCATCAAAAGAATCTAGTTCGTCTTGTGTTAGTGTCTTTAGGTATCTAGCATCATTGTATGGGTTGCTAATCGCCCCACTATCTTTAGATGCCCCATGAATAAAAAATACGTCTTGATCACTAACTCTGCCATTACTAGAACGAGAAGTAATGTTTCGTGGACTATTACTCTTGATCAAGTCCTTAAATTCTGAAATCTTAACGATATTTTCGGCACCAACATCAGCAATTAGATCCTCAAAACCTTTATTTGAATCATTGATATTCTTGCTATCAATCATTAGATAAGCAAAACAATCATTATCATTACAATAGCGAATAGCAATCTTCTTTGCAGTTTCTTCGCTCTTTACGTCGCAAACAAAAAATGTGAGTTTACCTGTTTTACGAGAACCATAATAATATTCTCCTTTACCAGAAAGAGTATTGATATGGATACTATTAGTCAGATAAACCATTCGTCTTGAACGATACCCAGCGGTTCTATAATTAATAGCATACAAATTTTTGTTAGCAGCAAATTTATATTCTAGATCATGCCCGGTATTAATATCATGTGACTTACCCTTGGCGTCTGTCCATGTAGCACCAACACCCCAACCACCAGCAAGATCATTCATAGCATAATAAGTCTGAATTGCCTCGACCTTGGTTTTAGCACCAGCAATTTTCTTACTGAATTCTTCCTTCATTTCCATGTAGATATCTTGAGTCTTACTACGAAGTGCCTTAATAACATCCTTCGTATACTGTAGACCCTCACGACTTACATCCATTTCAAGTTCACCAATATCAAAATCAAGTTCTAGATAAAGATTCTGGTTAAGAATTTCTGACACGAAGTTCTTCCAGTTATCAATGTCTGCCTTGCCAAATGCCCTATTCCATTTTTGGATATGGTCTGATTGTTCAGCCTTTTGCTCGCCAATCAATTGAGATACTACAACAGGATATGCAATATTCCCCATCAATGCAATAACACCACTATCAATATGATGATGAACATTTGGAAACTTATTTGTATCATTACTCAAACGACATACTCTCCAACCATCACCACTAATAACAATATTCTTATTGCTATAAGCATGATCCTTGAGAGATGGATTAACTCCACCCTCAATAATTGGCTTCATCTTAAAATAGTGGAAAATACGAATAGCCTTGCTACTAAACTCATTAAAATCATATTGCTTTACAGCAAAACTAATTTCAAGACCATTAGCCTCATTTGTGTCAGAAATATTGAACAGATTTAGTGCTGGAACACCGTTATCATCAATAGATGCAACATAAGTATACTTTTTGCCATTAAAATAAGAAGCAGTTGTAAAACTCTTGGTATAAGCAAAAGGACTCTTAGAACCTAGACCAAGACAACCAACAAAATCATTGCTATCATTCTTATTAGAAGCACCATATGTTGTATAAAGGTTCTCCATATCGGCTTGACTAAGACCAGTACCATAATCACGCACGCTAAAATTAGGATTAGCAGCAGTAGGCAGAGTAACCTTAAAAGGGTTCTTATTTCCCGCACTAATATGACTGTCATAAGCATTAGTAGACAGTTCACGAATAACCGCCATCACTTTATCTGAATACAGTGAATCAGACAAAATCTTAAACATTTTACTGGTTTGTGCAATTGTAAAACCCGATGCACTACGAACACCAGAACTATGAGTATCAATAACTCTATCTGCCAACTTCATCTTAATATCTCCAATGTTTCCTGTGAATCAACCCTGTGATGCTACGAGTATACCATCGGCAAACCCGCTTGTCAACCTTGATTCTTTTTTTGTTTTGTTCGCTGAATACTTATATATCCAAAGTAGATTGGTATTAATCCTATATACCATATTGGAATACCTATCGAACAGAACCAAATACCCTGAATTATAGATAGGATAGATAATAGATAAATAATAAAAGATGGAAAATTTAATCTAGATAATAAATATGCTAGTGGTCCAATAAGTAGCGTTACTAATATTATTAATGAAACTATGAACGCTAAACTAGCCACTAACTTTCATCCTCACGACTACTCCATTCATCATCTTGATAATCATCGTCATTATTTTCGTAATTAAAATTACGCTCATCATAAGGAGTCCAATCTTCTTCATCGTCTAACTCTTCTTCATTTTCGTCCACTTCTTCGATAAAAACAGTTATATTATTCAGCATTTCAAATACTTTTTCTAGAGTCTCGTCAATTCTAGATAGTTTATATTCTATAGTCTTGATTTGCTTACTAAGATCAGATATCTCTTTAGACAAACCCTTATCAAGATTATGTAGTTCTTTATTACTTTTCATTACTTCTTTCATTATACTATCAATGTCTCTTGACATGGTTTTCTCCTAGTTAAGTTTTTTATACTCTTTTATATCTCCATTTTCCAATATCTTATTATTTTCATAATTTTCGGCCACTCTTCTATAAAATTCTTGCTTTATATTTTCTAATACACCAGTTATCATAGCAATTTTATTATAAGATGGTTCTTTCATAAGACCTGCTAAAACCCTGCTAAAACAGTAATTTATTCGTCCCAAATAATTCTGAAAATCATGGGGATTATTTAATGATGTTTTATTATTATAGATACAATCTATCATTGAATCAATACAAATATCCAGGTCTGGTCTTTCTTCTTCTTTAATATATGGCATAATAATCCTCACATAAGCAGTTATATTTATTACATTCATTACAAAATGGGCCAGGAGTCCCCATACCCCAGGCATCACTTAAACTATCAAAACTTTCTTTTCCAGTATCTATGCAAACATATTTTTTATTAATTATACCAATATTATATTCGTGACAATCCCAAAAAGATAGTCGGGTCTTTTTACGAATATCATCAACTAGTTTTTGTATCTTTTGACGAGATAATTTTTTTCTAATTTTAACAATTTGAGTCAAAAATCCCCAGCCAGTATATTCAAGCCACCTATCTCCATAGAAAGATCTATTCTCTATTTGTATTTGACAAATTTTACCATAAACTTTTGGTGCTAAACCAAGTTTTGCTAATTTTAGTTGTGTTTTATATGCAAAAGTGGCATCTTTTTTTGAAAAAAACTCTTTGAACCCTATTGTTTTAGATTCTTTTAAAGTATAAAATCCTGCTGAACCACCCTCGTCTGTGAGGAATTTTGCAGTAAATTTAGTCCTCATGGTTTTCTTTTTTATAAATAGGCACTTCTGTTTCGGTTATTTTATTCCCAGTCAGATGTTCTACTAAAGATATCGCCTGATGTAAATACTCAAAAGATGCGATAAACTTAGAGGATTCCTTAAAATCAATTTTTAATGATCCATAAACTAGGTAGTACGGCTCTCCAATCCTCTCATCATTAAAATAATAATCTTCTATATTAGAGACTCTTTCTATAAAAGAACCTCCATTATAATCATTTAAATCATGTACGGTTTCTATAATATAGTGCCTAAAGTGCGATCTAATATTTCCATCATTAGAACAAAAACCATAAAAGAATCTATTTGCGTTAGTTGTCATTTTTCCACAACTTGTATGAATTTTTATCGTAATAAATAGGCATAACCGTATTTGGATCTACATGAGGATTATGATATAATCTTAGATCATATGGATCACCATTTTGGTTGATTCTGGCCCAGCCTAAAATCTCAAAACGATCTGTTTTAGATCGTAGTTTTATTAGTTCGTCTTTCGCATTAAGAATATCAAAAGTTGATGGAATTAAACCTTGTTCACAACAATTGAGGATGTAGTCAAGAGGATTAGCGTCTTTATTCATGCAAAACCTATCCTAGTTTTTTCATCGGTTGTCATAACTAGTTGAGATGGGACAAAAGTATCTCTTGTATAAGATCGTCCACTCCACCATCCAACCTGATATGTTATAGAATTATTATGAGATATATTTATGCCAATAATAGTACCAACAACATCATCTTCTAGTTTAACCTTAGTTCCTATAGCATTTAGTTCGATTGTTTCTGGCTTTTTCATAATATTTCCTTTGATTTCAAATGTAACTGATAATTACCGTGGAAAAATAAGTAGGAGCGGTGAGAATCGAACTCACACTTGAAGGATTTTAAGTCCTTTGTCTCTGCCGTTGGACTACGCTCCCGTATAAGACAACCAACTACAATAGTCTATTTAACTGAGGTTGATTATGCGTTTGTGGCCTAGTCATTTAAACTAATGTAGTCAGTTGCTTATAGTTTTAAATCATGGCTTTCAGCCGTTAGCATGAGCCTTCAAACGACGCACAAACTCTGCCATAGCCTCACTATTATCAACAGTCTTTGTTGGCTTGGCACGTTCCATACTTGGAAGTTCCTCACCCTTCTTAGCAAGAGCGGCCTTTGTACGAGCATAACGAGCCATTGTGGTGGCTACCTTTTGGCCCGTCTTAGCAGCAACTTCCGCATAAGTCTTAGACGAAAAAACTGCCTCTAGAAACTGTTCATCAGAACAACGAACACGCTTTTGCTTTTCAGCAACATTAACATCAGTCATAATCAACCTCCAAAATCATTCCAATTTACAACTCAGTCCCAATCACGCGACTGGCTCAATCCTGTGTTGTATCCTAATTGTACTCTGTTGTATCGTCTTGTCAACACCCCAAACTTGAATTTTTTATGCTGCTACTAGATCGTTTTTTTGTTCTAGATATTCAACAATCTTTTTTAAACTTTTATTTTCTGTCTCTAAAACCTTGATAATATCTTGTGCTTGCTCTAGTGCTTTATGTAGATGGTAGACTTTGTTGCTCAGTTCATCTGCCACATAATTTTTCATTATCATTTTAGCCTCCATTAGTTTTTGAGACTATATTAGATACACTTATTAAGGAACTCTTTAAGATTTTGTATCTGATTTTTTTCTAAAACTATTTGGTCACTATATGATCTATTATGGCGAATAACTTGCCAGATATATCGTAACTTTTGACGCCAACTCATTTTATTTCTAAAAGAAACACTATGCTCATAAATAGCCAAATCCATTAGGCCAATTTCTTTATCATATTCTAAAACCAAAACTTCACTTTTGCAACCACAAAGTTCAAAATGAATATTATTTTTTAGATCGTTTTGTTTTGGATTTTTCCCGAATCCCAAAAATCCTTTCATAGTTTTTCTCCCATGTTTTATAGTCTACGTTTTTTGGTCTACGTTTAGACCCTTTACCATTTTCGCTCATCATTATTCCTCAAGAATAAAACTCTAGTATCGATTATACTCTTTCTTAGTTGTTTATAAAAAATGTGTTACCAACAATAAATCCTAGTATAAACCCCATCGACAATATTACTAAAAACGGGTCGCGTGACCAAAAACAAGAACCCATAAAAATAGCAGTAGCTATATATAATATTATCAGTTTGTGTTTTTCTTGTTTAGTCATGCCAATCCCTTTGACTCATTTAAAAATACTTTATTCTTCAAATACATATGACCAATAACGAGAATCACTTTTGTTTTGTTTGGCGTCCCAAAAAATAGATCGTGCAATATACGCAGGAACACCTATTTTGCCACAATTAACACTCCAGTGTCTTTCCATTTTCTTATACAAATCAAGACCCTTTTTGGATTGATACGTTAATGTTTTCATACCATAAAGTTCCAGCATATGAGTATCTCCGCAAAAAACTCTACACTCATTAGGATGGGACTGCTCAAGAGCAAAAGACACTTTAGCAGTTCCTAGACCAGATATATTATTCACAATCCAGTCTCTTTTCTTAACATGATATTTTTTAGTTGTCAGATAAAAGTTTTTAGGATTGGCCCAAAACTTATCTTTGAAATCCCAAATAAATTTTGTGCGGTTATTGTAAAGTCCGCATCCACTATTCTTGATCTTTTCTCTTAGAAGTTCTTTATTGTCTAGCCAGTCACCGAAATTCTTAATGGCATTATATCCAGCAACATTAGATTTCCATGTTGTATGGACACTCATAAAACTAAATAGATAACGACGAAAAATTTCGTCATTGTTATTTGGACGAATACTCTCCCAATATTCCTTATAACTAACAACTTTATCTTTAGGAAAACTCTTAAAGAAAAGATCTGCTTTAGTGGTATCCATAGTAGTATTCTGAACCGGAATAACTGTGTTATCAACAATCATAGTTTCCTCCAAATGTGACGATACTACGATTCTACCTTGCTAGTATCGTCTTGTCAAGACCCGTTTCTTTAGATAGTTCTCTCAGAACCATGCAAAAATTTAAAAGTAGGGAAACGTAAACTCAAGCCACCTTCTTGGTTTTTAGTTTCTTCAAAATACTGCACGGTTATTTGCTTGCCGCGAATCTTATTCGGATTCTTATAAAAGTCTTGACGTTGATCAATAGTGAAACCACTACCTACTCTTACGTCATAGCCTTTATGTTTAATGGTTACACAACTTAGCATAATTTCTTCGTGTTCTTTTCCATCAAGAACATAACGAAATGGCCCCATTTCAATATCAATCACTTCATATTCGTCATCAAAGAATTTCTTAACTTTGAGCAAGTCTTTGCTACGCTTACCTTTATATGGCTCATCTGCTCGTAGCATAACTCCTTCCCAACCATTATCTGCTGCTTCTTTGACCCATTCCTGAAAATGTTCATTATTATGAATCAGTTCTTGTTCAAGTACAGTCAAGCATGGACATTCGTTGGTTTGCATCACAGAACAGAGATTAGAGTATCTGATAGAATATGGTCTATTTCTCTCGCCCTTTTTACTATAAAATTCATCAATAGTAATCATATCAAAAATCTTGAATGAGGGATTGGGAATAGTATGATCTTTCTTACGAAGTTCTTTCATTACTCCTTGAAAATCCTCGTTACCATTCTCATCAACCAAACAAAGTTCCCCGTCCAATACTACATTAGAAATTCCAAGACTCTTAATGCCGTCCCGAACAACATCAAGTGTATCAAAAATTTTGCCGGTACGGGAATAGAAGGTAGTATCACCGCTGCTATCAACAATGCCGATACATCTAGCACCATCAATCTTTCTGCTAACATACCAACCATCCTCCCAGTCTACAAGTTTAGGTTCATATTTATCAGCAAGAGCCACACTAAATTCTGGAATATGATCCTT
>Ga0315902_10000209_pt1 | contig 100759 bp, 89 predicted proteins | sample LakEriMetagenome_9_FD_203523 | JGI IMG/M metagenome (GOLD analysis project Ga0315902, IMG submission 203523) | Freshwater fungal communities from buoy surface, Lake Erie, Ohio, United States - Buoy 12 MA117 | ecosystem: Environmental > Aquatic > Freshwater > Lake > Lake biofilm | place: USA...
AAATTAGCGGTTGAAAAAAGTAATGAGATCTTGTATCTTGAATACAACGCTGAAAGGGAGAATTTAAATCCTGATCAGTTTTGTTAGTTTATCTTGTCTGTAAGATCAAATCTTGACTTCTACACATCATTAATCAGCTTATATTGATATGCTTTGCTTAGAGTATCTCTTGGAGTGGTTGACTCTATCTTTTCGTGGAACAGTATTTTTTTTAATATCTTCCAGAATAACTCTATAGTAAATTCAAAGCGCTGGATTGCAGCATCTCTTAGGTAGTCAATTTGATTTTGCTGCGGATGCTCTAAAACCTCTTGCAAACGATTTATAGCCCTGCCCAAATTATAGAAATAATCCTTCCATTGTATTTCTTCTTTCATATAAATTACCTTTTTGTCTTTTAAAATATTGCTATAGAATTATGCGCTTAGGTTATTCTTATCAAATTTGATACAAGCTATCTTTAATAATGTGTCGGAATTTTCTATAATATTTATGATTTTAAGCCAGTCATCGTTTGTTGCTTTAGGGCATAACACAGCAAGATCAATGTCGGATCTATTTTGATTATCTCCCCTTGCTCTTGATCCAAAAAGCCATATTTCATCAATAAATGGAAGCGCTTTTAATTTTTCCATAAAATTATAATCATGTAGATTTTTCATCTTTTACTGCTCTTGTAATATTATTTATGAAATTAAAGCAAGCATAACATAATTAGCAATAATTATTATATCAAATCATAACCGAATTTTAAGCATATTTCTTTAAGCAGTAGAGAATCTATTCCATAAGCAAGCAAACATCCAGATCTGTTGCCGACCACTGAGCCTGCACCAGAAATTTTAGCTGCCCCCCCTGAAGTCTCTATTGCTTGGATGAAGTTTTGTACCGCTGTGGGAACTACACCAATTTTGCATAATAAACGGTGATTATTTCGTATTAAGTTTATGCACTGATTTAGGTCATCATTCAAGATTGCTTGATGTAATTCTTCTGTTGTTCGGCTAAACTCAATTAATAATTTTTGATCATTGAAAAAATTACGAGCATGAGCTACCGCTTGGCCAGTGCTGCTTTCGGGGGAACCGCTGTTTATTATAAACCAACCAGTTGATAGCAGCTTGTTATTTTTAATATATTGACTGTTCTTGGTAAAAATTAAGCAATCATTCATAATAACACGGATATCAAACCCCGAAGTGTAGCCGTGTTGCAGTTTTTCAGCTGCATGAGCCAAATTAAAAAATTCTTCTTCCGATAATTGATGGCCGAAAAATATCCTTAACTCGCGCAATATGCTAACGATTAGTGCTGCGGACGACCCCATCCCCGCACCAATAGGAATATTTGAGGTTATCTCAATAGATATTCCAGTGGTTGGGATGATGGCTAATTTCTCGCAAAAAATAGCCACTAGATAATATATTAAATTATATTCATCAAGTAATACAGAAGTTATAGGGAGGCGTGTAGCTAAAAACTCTTGATAGCGTAATTCTATATCAATTTTGTGTTGTGATAATTCGGCGATTGAAATACTTGCTGCTTTATTGAAGTTTTTTAGTATGCAGGCTATTTTACCATCATTATTTTTTTTTATTATTGATTCAGTTTGTAACATAGGAATCGTTATACCCAAAGCAGGGGCGCCATAAACCACTGCATGTTCACCAGATATTATTAATTTTGCACTAGCTATAGCCATGTTCTTAAATAAAAGGATTTATTATTTTTATTTCAGGAAATGTTTTTTGCAAAAATTCAGCGTCTTGTTGCTGAAATATTAATTTGACATTTGCACCTGCATCTTGTGTGAAATAAAGGTTCATACCTTCTTTACGTAGGCCCCATATTTTATGAAAAATCTCTATGGTGCGGGGTGAGAAATAGCATATAGTTGGTGCCGCAGCCAGCATATATGCATGCATGGTAAGGGCATTGTGCTCTGCTGTTTGGCCGAGTAGGGCAAAATTATGCTCAGCGATTGCTTTTTCCACCAATGGCATGCTTTCTTTGACGTTTTGTGGCCATAATTTATAACAAAGAGCGGTTCTTTTAGTTATCTCCATCGCTTCACGAGAGCTGATAGCCTTAGGCTGGCTATCGCATATTAATAGTCCTATACGCAAATCTGGCCAAGTTTGTGCCAAAGGCGTTGCATAGCTATCCATGCCATCTTTTCTTTTGCCCTTTTGCCATTTTACAAAACCTTGCCATAGTGAACGGCAAGCGCTGCCACTACCAATTCTAGCTAAAATGGAAAGTTTGCTCATAGGTAGTTGCCATTGATACAAATCATTTAATGCCTGAACTATCGAAGCAAAAGCCGCCGAGGAAGAAGCTAAGCCTGCTGCCATTGGAATATTGCTAGTGCATTCAACTTTAAAATATTGATTATTTGTTTGCCGAAATAAATCCAAGAATTTTATCAAACGCTGCATGGCTTCAGTGTTAGAGGCAAATTTTTGATTATTAATTATTAGCTCATCTTTGTTGCTCAGTAATACTTGCGTTTTGGTACCAAATTCCCCCAGGGAAACAGATAAACTGCTGGTTATAGGAAGATTTAACTCAGTATTACGCTTGCCCCAGTATTTTACCAATGCAATATTAGCTGGCGCAAAGCAAAGTGAAGAAGCAGGTTTAGGGGTATTGTTTTTGTTTTTTAATATATGGGTAACTATATCATTTCTACTATACATGTCTTATTACCCCCGCATTGCTAATTGTTATAGGTATTTGTTTGATGCCTAATGTATTTTGCTGCCCATTTTGGGGAAAAGTATCCGTGGCTATTTCCCCCAAACCAATTGCGCAATCGCCAAATCCAGAGCCTGAAATTTTAGCGCCAAAAATTCCAGGGCAGTCACGTAACTTATACACAATTTGGCTTAGCATTTCCGTACCAGTGCCGAGCGCCTCTTGTAAACCATGATGGATATTGAATAGCAAGCCGAGCTTACGCCAATCATTAGCAATGAATAATGGTACTGCTTCTTGCGTGCAATCGCCAATTAGATTGTATATAGCTTTTTCAATATGATTAAGGGAGTTGAAGTTATCGCTAACTAAACTTATAGATTTTGCAGTTGTTGTTTTTTTCCCTGAATAAACTAATGATAACTTAGGATTGCTAACAAGTTTGGTTACCGCGAGTGGCTCTTTACAATAAGAGATTATGCCGCCAAAAATACTAGCAGCGAGATCGATGCCCGATGCAATTTTTTGCACCTGTAAAACCACTTTATGAGCGATTTTTAATAATTCTAACTCGCTTAATTCTAGTTTTAGCCACATAGTAATTGCAGCCAAACAAGCGACTGTAACCGCAGCAGATGAGCCAAGCCCTAGGGTTGCTGAAAATTGTTCTTTAATAGTTATTTCACAGCCACCGGGCAAGCTTTGCTTGAAATGCAATAAGGATGCAGAAACAAAGCTTAAAGCGGGAATGATGCATAGAGAATCAATAGTAGTTTCATAATTTCCTATCGAGCTAGTTATAATTATTTTATTATCACTTCTAGGCTTAATAACAGCGGTTATACGATAATTGACTGCGCAAGCAATTGCTAGATGATCATATAACACAGCATACTCTCCTAATAATTTTAAGGTTGCTGGTGCGGAAGCGATGTAATTAGTTTTTTTCATGAATAGCCTTAGTTACTACTTTATGGACGCCCGCGAACCAAGCGGCAAAATTATTGGGGCGTTGGATAAGCCTTTCGTTAATTTCTTCAGCGGTAAGCCAACAATATTCTTCTATTTCTTCAGGGGCAGGATTGATGCTGCCGCCTTGCCATTGGCCGATAAATATATGATCCATCTCATGTTCAATTAAATTATTTCCAACCTCGGCTTTATATTTATAAACGCCTACCTTAGTTAACTTGGCTTCTAACCCCATTTCTTCTTGTAGGCGGCGGTTTGCAGCAGAGGATAATTCCTCGTTGGGGCGTGGATGCCCACAACATGCGTTAGCCCATAATCCGCCGCTGTGGTATTTATATTTATTACGTTTTTGCAATAAATATTCTATATGCCCACTTTCTTGGCGATAAATAGCAATTGAAAAAGCGCGATGTAGCAGGCCATCTTGATGAGCTTTTATTTTTTCTGCTTCGCCTATCTCATTATCATTTTCATCTACTAAAATTACTTTTTCCATTTTGTATATTACCTATTATTACGTTCAAAAAACATATGGCTGGTAACTAGCTCCCCAGGATTAGTGAGGGCGGCAAGCAAAGATAATTCTCCACAGAGAATTGCGGCGCCACAAATAATTGCTAACCTTCGCGAATTAATTCCTGGCTCTGCTTGATTTGTACAACCCATTAATTCTAAATTTTCTTTGGCAAAAGCTAAATGTTTGCCATTACCAACAGTGCCAACGATAATGTTAGGGGCAGTTATGGAAAAATACAAGTTATCTTCTTGCAACTCAGCGGTTACAATTCCTTGTGACCCTTCCACTATGTTTGCTGCATCTTGCCCAGTTGCCAAATAAAATGCGAGGAGCATATTGGCAAAATGTGCATTAGCACTCATTAAACTGCCAGCAGCAATGGAGCCGAGATAATTTTTTTTAATATTCAATTCAACTATTTTTTCTGGGGTTGTTTTCAATAGCTTAATGCAAATATCACGAGGAATGACTATTTCAGCGATTACTTTTTTGCCGCGGCCGCGAATAGCATTAACTGCACTTACTTTTTTATCCACGCAATAATTGCCTGAAACAGAAATATAACTCAGTTGCGGGTAATTTGCGAGTAACCAGGATACCAGTTGATCGGAAGCTTTGGTTACCATATTATGCCCCGATGCATCCCCTGTAGTAAATTCAAAGCGAATAAACAGAATATTTCCTATGATTTGCACTTGCAAATCAACTAGCTTTACAAATCTACCAGTTTTTTGCGTCACTTCTTGTAGTGCGTTGCGTTGCTGGTGCAGTTTTTCTTTGATATTCAATGCAACAGTTGCATTTTTGGCCTGCAAGGCGATGGAGCGCGTCATCCTTTCATCAGTTATGATGGCATTAATACCATTGCATGCCCTTGAAACTATTGCGCCTCTGTTGGTAGAAGGCCACAAGGTGGTTTCATAAGTAGCAAGCTGCACAACCACATCATCATTTACCTCCATCCCCTTAATGCGGATAGGGCCAATTTTTGCCATCGGTACATTTGCAAAACTTGTTGCTTCCATTATTTTCTCCTGATTTTATTGGTATCGCTTTGACATCATTAACGCTTTAATATTTACAGACATTATCATTTCTAATATAGCAATAAATTGCAAACTAACTTTATCTTCAGCTAATAATTCTTTTAAAGTTAAGAAAGTATGAATCATATTGTTTGTATATTCAATTGCGCTAGTTATTGCTTCGTTGATATCTGATAAGTTATGCGCTTTATGAATTGCTAAAACTATATTACCAATATCCCCATCTCGTAAATCTTTTTTTAAGGAGAAAATATCATTCATTGCACCACAATGCCGAGCACTTATCCTCCTTAACATGCTGAAAGCAAAGCTGTTCCTTGCTTTGTTGGATGGGTGGATATTGGCAATTATCGCAAGAATTTCCGCCATATATATCATGCCTATTGAGCTAGCACGTAAATCCATGTAATCAATGAGGGAGCTGTTAATGCTGTTAGAATTACGTAGGTGATTTTCCACAATAAGTGAGCGAAGTTGTAATATACAGTTATTCATAAAATATTTTTTATTACCAGGAAATTTGGATAAATTACTATGAAAGTCGTTGATGGCGTTAATTGTATTATTAACTAGTGAAAGCTTAGCTTGCGGTAGGTTGTTAATCTGGGGGAGGTTAGCTGGCCTTCCTTTTAAAGCTTTGCTAAAGGCATCAACAATTATTTGCATATGGTTTATATTTTCTATTGATTCTCCTATAACTTCATCCACAAAATTTGTGAGCAAAAACCAATCGCTGTAAAGCCTTAGTTGCTCTTCATTAAAAGTGGATGGTGCACTTAATTTCATGTATGCAAGCATTGGCTTATAATCGTAATTCTTATCGGCCACACCTAATTTTTCTAACCATGCTATACTTTGCGCTAAAATATCGTCACAATCTGGGTTAGGAGGCAACACAATAAATGGGCAATATATTTTTTTTATATTTTCTAGAAAGGTGTTATTATCTATTGATCTTAATAGCTCTAAATGATTTATACTGTTACCCATATTGTCCCTCTTCAATATTTTCTGTTGATGATAAAGTTAGCAATTTCTTCTAATTGTTTGAATTCATACCCACTATTACTAATACTTTCTATTGCTTCGCTGTGTAGAGTTTTTACTAGTTGTTTTGACGCATCTAAGCCTAATAAAGTTGGGTATGTGCTTTTATTACGGTCAATATCATTGGCCTGCGGCTTGCCTAATGTTTCGGTTGGTTGTTCTACATCTAAAATATCATCAACGATTTGGAAAGCGAGGCCAATATTATCGGCGAATTTACCTAGGCAATTTAATAGCTTTTCATCTTCATAGCCAGAAGCGATCGCCCCTGCTTGTAAAGCCATTTTGAGATACTCAGAAGTTTTAAGTTTATAGATTTTTTCTAATTGCTTGATTTCTTGTGTGTCATATAACTTAATATCCATATATTCGCCTTTAATGGATTCTATTATTCCTTTAGTCAATAAGGATATAAGTTTATGATTGATGGTTTTTGTTTGGATAATTTTTATAGATAGATTATAGAGATAAAATATCGAAATTACAGCAGTTGCCTCATCGAAAGTTATATGACAAGTAGGTTTATGGTGGCGCAAATCAGAATTGTCAATGCAAGGTAAGTCATCGGCTATTAACGATGCAGTATGAATTAGTTCAACACTTACAGCAACAATGTCAAGAACATCACGATCCCCACCCAGCGAATCGCCAACTATATATACCAGCGCGGGGCGGAGTCTTTTGCTGTGTTCATTTAATGCCATATATCGTAAAGCTTCGTGCAGTTTTGCAGGTTCTTCTGATATAGGTGGTAACAGCCTATCAAGAGCTGCATTAACTCTTTCACGATAGGCTTTAAGTTCGTTTAGCACGTTCTTCTCCTTTTTCTCTCCAGTTTTTATGCTAAGTTAAAAAAATACTAACGTCAATCATGTGGTAATATTTGCTAATAAATTTTAAATATATTAGGATAAAATTTAGATTGGGTAGTAAATTAAATTAATTACATGAAGCCATTAGAAATAGCTGTTATTGGAATGTCATGCCGTTTACCAGGAGCCACTTCTTATCAGCAATTTTGGCAAAATATTTGCAATAAAGAAAACTCTATTGTTGAAATTCCGCAAGAGCGTTTCGTCTGGCAGGAATATTACAGCCAATCAAAGGATGAGGCGAATAAGACGGTAAGTAAATGGGGAGGTTTTTTAAACAATATTGCTGATTTTGATCCTTTGTTTTTTAATATTTCACCGCAAGAGGCGCGTTTCATTGACCCTCAGCAAAGGTTGATGTTAGAGCTTACTTGGAAAAGCTTAGAAGATGCTAATATCCCTGCGCGGCTCATTAAGGGCAAGGATGTAGGTGTTTTTTACAGCGCTTACCGTAATGATTATCAAGAATATATTTTGGCACAAAAAGAAGATATAGCTCCGCATATGGCAACTGGCATTAGCAATGGTATTATTGCTAACCGGGTATCGTATTTTTTAGATATAACTGGGCCGAGTATGGTAGTTGATGCGGCTTGTGCAGGCTCATTAGTGGCGATAGATATGGCAATAAAGTCATTACTTAATAATGAATGCGAATTAGCCTTTGCGGGAGGGGTTAATATTATCTGTAGCCCGATAACTTATCTTGAATTTGGTAAGATGAGGATGCTGTCACCAGTTGGTAAATGTAAAACTTTTAGCGAAGATGCTGATGGTTATGTGCGCGGCGAAGGTGGCGGAGTATTACTACTAAAACCCCTAAACAAAGCATTAACAGATGGTGATAAAATACATGCAGTGATTAAAGGTATTGCTGTAAAACATGGTGGTGGTAAAGTTTCTAGTTTGACAAGGCCGCGCGCCGAGGCGCAAGCAGAAGTAATAACTAAAGCTTGGCAACAAGCTGGGGTTCCTCCTTCGCAAATAGGGCTATTAGAAGCGCATGGCACAGGAACCCCAGTTGGGGATGCTATTGAAATTGAAGGCATAAAGCTAGCATGGCAAAATTTGCATAACCATTATAATGAAGTGATCGGTCAGAATAGGGAGATTTGCGCTATAAGCGCTGTTAAAACTAATATTGGCCATCTTGAAAGTGCGGCTGGCGTGGCGGGAGTGATTAAGGCTATTTTAGCCATGCAAAAAAATAAGATACCGCCAATTAGCAATTTCAGTAAATTAAATCCGCAGATCAATTTAGCGGACACTTCATTACATATAGTAACGGAGCTGCAAGAATGGCATTCAGAAAATGATAATGAACTCTATGCTGGGGTAAGCTCATTTGGTTTTGGTGGTGTTAATTCGCATATTGCCTTGGCAAATTATAAAAGTTCTGATGATGAGCATTATTCTTTAGTAAATCAAAGTGTAATTTGTTGTTTTTCAGCTAAAAATAATATCAGTTTACAGAGTTATTTGCTTGATTTCAAAAATTGGTTAGTAGAAAACAAGGAAGTAGATATTAAAAATATTGCTTATACGTTGGCGCATGGAAGGGAGCATTTTGCCAAGAGAGTGGCGATAATTGCCAGCAATATAGAAGAATTGACTATTGGCATTAAAAAAGTTATAAATACAGCCAACCAATTAGTAGGCAAAGGAAAGCTGAAAAAAATTGCTGCGGAGTATATTGCTGGCAATGCTGAGCCGTTATTACAAATAAAATATCAAGAAGCGGTAAAGATTTCTTTGCCTGGTTATGTTTTTGATAAAAATAGATATTGGCTTGATTAACTTAAGATTAAAAGGGATGATTTGATATGCAGCTTATCGATATAAAAGAGGAATTGTTAGATATTTTTGAGCGAATTACTTGTATAGAGAAAAGTAAAATTGATGCTGATGAAAATATTATGAACCTAGGCATTGACTCAGTATTAAGTTTAGACATAGTTATGGAAGTTAATACTAAATTCGGTACAGATTTATTATCGGGAATGATATACGATTATCCAACTATTAATAAATTTTCTGCTTATATACACCAAGAACTTCAGAAGAAATAGTGTAAAGCCTATTGCGGCGGCTATTTTTCTATGTTATAAGTTTGCGGTCTTTGTCTTTTTATTTATGCCGCCGTAGCACAGTGGTAGTGCACTTCATTGGTAATGAAGAGGTCGCAGGTTCGATTCTTGTCGGCGGCACCATTAATTTTGGTCTTGTTTTGCATGTCTGCTTCTCGTCAAATTGTTAGTTGGAATGTCAATTCATTAAACATGCGCCTTAACCATTTAGAGCGTTTTGTAAAAGATAGTGATCCTGATGTTATTTTGTTACAAGAAACAAAATGTGCTAATGAAAAATTCCCTAAAGAGAGGATTGAGGAATTAGGCTATAATACAGTGTTTCATGGGCAGAAATCTTACAATGGGGTGGCTATTTTAAGTAAAGCTCCTATCGAAGATGTTTTTATTAGCTTAATTGACGAGGGAGATGCTGAAGCGAGATATATTGAGGCGATCACTTATCTTGGCAGTGAAGTTGTGCGCGTGGCATCAGTTTATGTGCCAAATGGTATGGCGGTTTCTTCCCCTAAATTTCAGAGCAAAATGAAGTTTTTTGCAGCGCTGCATGAAAGGATGCGGTACCTGCATAGCCAGCATGAGATAACTTTAGTTGGTGGGGATCTAAACGTTGCTCCAAACCAAATTGATGTGTATGATCCTGTGCACCTTGCAGGTGATATAGGCTTCCACCCTGAAGAGCGTAAATGGTTCAATATGTTATTGCAATCTGGATTTAAAGACTCTTTTCGTATTGCTAATAACAATAAACAAGAATTTTCTTGGTGGGATTATCGCTCTGGCGGCTGGCAACATAATAAAGGTATGAGGATTGATCATATTTTGCTTTCCCCAGAAGCATGTGATTTACTTATTGGTGCTGGTATACATACTAATCTACGCGGCTGGGAAAAGCCTTCTGACCATGCTCCCGTCTATTGCTGCTTTGGCGTTAGATGATTGCTATATATTAAATCAACAATTCTCCAGCAATTCTATCATATATTGAACTTTATGTATTTTGATATTTCCTCTATCTTTACGTAATTCTTCGCTGATTACACTGCGGTAATTTTCTTTATTAATAGCACCTTCGGCGAGTTTAGCAATGATGATACTCATAATTTTACTAGTTAAGGCTTCCATATTAGCTGGCATTGCTGCTTTTTTATATACGTTACAAAAAAACTTTTCATCGTAGCCGTTATTAAACGCAAGCTTTAAATAGCTAAAAGGAATGTCGGAAAGCTTTGCTAAAGAATACATAAAAGAGAGCAGGTCACCTACATATAAAAACCTTAGCACTACAAAGGCAAGCAATTGATTGCGTGCATACAGCATATCTACTTTGCTAAAAGCGCTGAGCTCATCTTGATATGTTAAATAAAAATTCATCTTGTTCCAAAAAGTTTCGCTTTGGTTTAATACGGGGCGATGAACATAATTATTCAAAAATTTTTCACGGTTACTTGGCGTGAAAAATTCAATAAATTGATCAACTAGCTGATCAGTAATATCTTCACGCCGCGCTATTGCTGAAACGCAACGAGGATACTCCTGGAAATGACGGATTATTGTTTCGTAATGGCTTAATTGTAAATGAATGTTTTTATTATCTAATAAGGTTATTACTATTTTCAATTCTTTTTTAGCCAATAGATTGTTAATTATCTTATCATCCAAATCAGGCCGTAATGCCACTAACGATAGCTTTTCAACATCATTATTTTGCTGGCAAAAAAGTAATAGCTCTTCTTCTGCGAAACCCCTATATGTAGATAAAAATTCCGTGATTATATCAACTGGATAAGTAAGAGCTATTTTTTGAATAACTTCACTAGGCAATAAATCTAATTCCCAAGTGATTTCCATAATATGCTGCCGTGTTTCATAACACTCATCTTCGATAAGATATATTAATATATTAGTTAAAACTGCCATTTCTTGAGGTAAACAACCATTGCAAAGCGTATGCGCAATTTGTTTAATTAGATCATGTTTGTTATTATTAGCTAAGATTAAAATATTATTTTTTAAATCATCTGCTGTTTTATCATTGACAATAGCTTGATATAGCAATTCTTTTAACATATAAAAAAATACAAATGCTCATATATTTTTTTGTAGCATATTATGTTTAAATATGCTAGCTTGCCTATTCATTAAGCATGCATATTTTTCATGCCGGATTAGCTCAGCGGTAGAGCAACCGCCTTGTAAGCGGTAGGTCGTGAGTTCGATTCCCACATCCGGCACCACCTAACTTCAACAAGATAGAATTTATGGCTCACAACCAAAAACTAATTAGAAATTTTGCTATTATCGCCCATGTTGACCATGGCAAATCAACAGTGGCTGATCGTTTGATTGAAACGTGCGGTGGCTTAGAAAAAAGAGAGATGAGCAAACAAGTCCTAGATTCGATGGAAATTGAGCAGGAGCGTGGTATAACCATTAAGGCGCAAACAGTACGCCTTGTTTACAAGGCGCAAGATGGCAATGAATATATACTAAATTTAATTGATACTCCAGGGCATGTTGATTTTGCTTATGAAGTTAGCCGCTCTTTATCCGCTTGTGAAGGTTCTTTACTAGTTGTTGATGCAAGCCAAGGTGTTGAAGCGCAAACCTTAGCAAATGTTTATCAAGCAATTGATAATAATCATGAAATAATCACAGTTCTGAATAAAATAGACCTTCCTGCCGCCGATGCGGATCGTACAAAAGCACAGATAGAGGAAGTAATTGGTTTAAGCACTCATAATGCCATCCCTATTTCTGCTAAAACAGGGATGGGAATTGAGCAAGTTTTAGAGGGTATTGTTAAAGAGTTGCCATGCCCGAACGGTAAAGAGGATTCGCCTTTAAAAGCTTTGCTTGTAGATAGTTGGTACGATCCTTATCTAGGGGTAGTTATTTTGGTACGAATTATCGACGGCTACATTAGCAAAGGTATGCGTATTAAAATGATGTCCAATAATGCTGCTTACAATGTTGAAAATGTTGGTATATTCACCCCTAAGAAGAAAATGGTTTCGCAACTTAATGCTGGTGAAGTTGGCTTTATAACCGCTGCCATCCGCCAAGTTGCCGATTGTAAAGTTGGTGATACAATTACCGAAGAAAAATCTCCTTGCGCTATAGCGCTACCTGGTTTTAAACCGAGTGTACCTGTTGTTTTTTGTGGGCTTTACCCTGCTGATGCAAGCGATTTCCCATTGTTAAAAGAGAGCTTAGCTAAATTACGCCTTAACGATGTCAGTTTTAGTTTTGAAATGGAAACCTCAGGCGCACTAGGATTTGGTTTTCGCTGCGGTTTTTTAGGCTTGTTACATTTAGAAATTATTCAAGAACGCTTGGAGCGGGAATTTAACCTTGATTTGATCACGACTGCGCCAAGTGTAGTTTATCAGTTGCATTTGCGTTCTGGTGAAATATTGGAAATGCATAATCCGATTGATATGCCAGATCCAATGAAGATAGAATTTATGGAAGAACCTTGGATTAAAGCCACAATTCTAACCCCAGAAGAATATCTGGGTGCTATATTGCATCTTTGTAATGAAAAGCGCGGGCAACAGGTTGATCTAACTTATGTTGGCACCAGGGTGATGTTAGTTTACCGTTTGCCTTTAAACGAAGTTGTTTATGATTTTCATGATCGTTTAAAATCATGCACTAAAGGCTATGCTAGCTTTGATTGGCAGAGGGATGGCCATGAAAAAAGCGAATTAGTTAAGTTAGCTATAATGGTTAACGGGGAAGTTGTTGATGCTTTATCAATGATCGTCCATAAAAGCAAAGCGGAAAGTCGCGGGCGTGAGTTATGTATACGGTTAAAAGAGTTAATACCACGACACATGTTTGCTATTCCAATTCAGGCAGCGATCGGCGGTAAGATCATTGCTAGAGAGACTATTAGCGCTATGCGTAAAGATGTTACGGCTAAGTGTTATGGTGGCGATGTAACGCGCAAACGTAAACTTTTGGAGAAGCAAAAAGCTGGTAAAAAGCGCATGCGTTCTATAGGTAGGGTTGAAGTTCCACAATCGGCATTCATTGATGCTTTGAAAGTTAAAGATAGCTAATTATATTGAATAAGTTTACCTTGCGCAATTCTTCTTATTGCTCTAAATTTTGATGTTATTGAGGGGTTTGTGTATTTATAACATGAGGGAAAAAGAGGTAGTTAGTTGTTATGAAGAGTTAGCTTATCTGAGTTTAGTTTTAAAAAGATGGCTAGATGTTTTGCCTTCTAATCATTCAAAAATAAACAAAACGTTAGTTGAAATTGCCGAAATATTTTATAATTTAGGAGATGATAATCGTGTAATCTCTTATTTGCAAGAATTGAAGCTAGAAAGCGCTAATCATATTATTCCACTATTTATTAAAGCTAAAAGCTCGTTTGATGCGGCACAAGCTAGTTATCAATCAGGGAGGTATATAATTGCTTTTGAATGTTATAAGCATTGTTTACACTCGGACTTATGGATGTTTATAGATAAACACCCTATCTACCTAAATTCATTAAAAGGTATGAGCGATACTTTATATAATATGGATGAATATAATAAGGCATTAGCATATCAAAAAGAATATTTGGCCGAAATAGACAGGGAAATTTTTGATAAAGACCATTGTGAACTGGCAACTTCTTATGCAAAGATAGGGCGTTTGCTTACCAAACTAGGTCAATACAAAAAAGCGGTGATTTATTATGAAAAGGCATTGTCTATACATCCAGCAGGTTATAGTAATTATCAAGCTATAGCAAGCATCTTAGATGGTATTAGCGATACTTTTTATCAAATGGGAGAATATGCAAAAGCTTTAGAATATCAAAAGGAGTGTTTAGCAAAATATAGATTAATTCATTATAAAGTAAACAATTATGCCACAGCGGCATCTTTAACTAAAATTGGCCATTTATATATAAAAATAAAAGAGTACTCAACAGCATTAGAATATCTAAAAAATGGGCTAAAAATGTACCGAAAGGTGAATGCTAAGCCATTAGAAATTGCTTACTCACTATATCATATAGGAGATATATTATTCAGTTTTAAAAGCTATGGTGAAGCATTGAATCACTTAGAAGAAAGTATGAAAATACTGAATTTTTATTATATAGGTGCAAAAGATTTAATTATAAAGATTTCCGATATATTATCCAGTATACACTTGCATTTGGGTGATTATAAGGAAGCGCTTGAACAATGTTTATACATATTACTAATCGGTGACTATAGCATTGGTAAAATCACTAGCATCGATAAAAAAATAAAGCTGCTAAATGCATTGATCATACAAACTCAAGGCATCGATACCTTAATAGAATTTTATCAAGATCTAATAAAGCAAGGGGTATTTATTAAAAGCGCTGAACATAATTTAGCGCGTTGCTATACAGTAAACGCAATCCAACAACAAGAAAATTCTGCTAATAATAAAAAATTAATCAATAGTAATTATTATTTAAAAGCTAGGGGGTTATTCGAAGCAGCGGTTGATAAGGGGCTGGATTCAGCTATTGATTTTTTATTAGCCTTAGAATATAGCATGTTTAATATTGTTTTTGACCTGCGTTTTAATCAAATAAGTGCCCCAACACAAGAAAAATTAAATAATCTTCTATGGCACATTGCTAAAAGTAAAGACTATCCTTACATAATTTTCACCAAAGAAGAAATGAATGTTACTCTAAAGCCACTAAGAGAATGTTTTAGGCATGCTGGGCATATCGAAGTAAGGTTAAATGCACTAGCGTATTACCTACTGATAATGCTAAACAAATTTACTATGCTTGATTCAAAGCTTCCTCAAGAAGACAATTTAAAAAACCTAATCTTAATATTAGAGCAATTTAGCCAGGATATTGTTGAAGATAAAGATGATATAAGCAATAAATTATACCAAGCTGCGCAAAATCAAGTAGAGAAAGTAAAAAATAAATTTAGCATACCTGCTAACACTACTTGGGTGACAAGAGAAAGTATGCGCAGAAACGGTGGTGATACAGGAAATTTAGCTAAAGACGATGAATTTATAGCGCTATAAAATATAAGCATTGGTGCCTCTAGCCGGAGTCGAACCAGCACATCTGGGAAGATAGCAGATTTTGAGTCTGCCGCGTCTACCAATTCCGCCATAGAGGCAAAGCGTAGGTAAGATAACTTACAATTTAACACTTAGCAAGCATATTTTTACTTTGAAACGAGCTGATACAAGGCTAGCTTTAAAGCTTTATTAATAGTTAGCAATGCCAATCGCTGAGTTATATAGAGCCTTGCACTTTACAACAAAGTATGCTATAACTGCATACGTAATTTTGCCGTTTGCTAGTTATCATGCTTCATAATGTGGAATATCTATATACCCAATACACTTGAAGCAAAAAAATATTACTTTCAGGTTAATTGGGTATAAATTCCAAAGGAAAAACATGAGAACATTTCAAGAAATGGGGCTGCCAAGAGCTCTAACAATTACTTTGCAAGATATGCAATTTAGTGAACCAACTCCAATTCAAGCTGAAGCAATTCCCCTGGCTTTGCAAGGGAAGGATATACTAGGGTCAGCACAGACTGGCACTGGTAAAACCGCGGCTTTTGGCATTCCCCTTGTGGCAAGGCTTTTATCCAACCCGCATGGCTCAGCACTAGTTATGACGCCTACGCGAGAGCTTGCTGCGCAAGTTATAAGCCAAATAAAAATAATGCTAGGAAAAAAATCGAATATTAAGTCAGCTCTCTTAATTGGTGGTGAACCCATGGCAAAGCAACTACAACAACTTAAAAATCGACCACGAGTTATTGTGGGAACCCCAGGGCGTATTAACGATCACCTTAAGCGCGGAAGTTTAAAGCTTGGTGACACAGATTTTTTAGTTTTGGATGAAACTGACCGTATGCTTGATATGGGTTTTACCGAGCAAATAGAAAGTGTTATAAAATATATGGCTGATTCACGGCAAACTTTATTGTTTTCTGCCACACTTCCTAAAAATATTGTTCGTATTGCAGATAAATATCTAAATGATCCAATTCGCGTTGCGGTTAGCACTACATCAGCACCTGCTGCTAATATAAAGCAAGATGTTTTGCGTATTAACGAAGCTGAAAAATATCCCAGCTTGCTTTCACAGCTTGATAAACGTCAGGGATCGATAATTATTTTTGTCAAAACCAAACAAGGCACTGAGAAAATGGCTACCAAGCTTTTAAAAGATGGGCATAGTGCAGATGCCATCCATGGAGATTTGAGGCAAAATAAACGTGATACCGTTATAAGAGCTTTTCGCAATAAGAAATACCGAATTCTCGTTGCGACTGATGTAGCCGCGCGTGGGCTAGATATCCCTCATATTGAACATGTAATCAATTATGATCTCCCTCAATGCCCAGAAGATTATATACATCGCATTGGTAGAACGGCGAGAGCTGGTGCTGAAGGGGCAGCTTTAAACCTTGTGACGCCCGTGGATAAAAGTAAATGGAATGCTATTGACTTACTTATTAATCCTGACGCAAAGACGCAACAACCAAAATCAGGGTTCAACAAAAGGAAGAATAAAGAAAGGCATAAGAGATCGCGGCAACGTAATAACGACAATAATAGACCTCTTGCATAAATCAATTTATGAGGTCTTCTGGTGAGTCGTCTCAATGCTCGAGTTATGTATGTTTACAATACACTTCTTACTCTATGCGTCTTGACCCTTACCATTAGCTCCTTATAAATAAAGTATAATTGATTAATTAATAGTGTAATTAGAAAAATGGATTATCAATTATATCTGCTCGCCAATGAAGGAGCTGTATTCGAACGGGAGTGATTGAAGTCAGAATTATCGGGAGTGTTATTGCTCTACCATACTAAAACAGCGCCTTTAAGTCCGCTGGCTATATATAGTTAAAATTTACTTTGGGTTTGCAGGTTGTTGCTAGTCCCTCATGTAGATTTTACTACATATCGCTCCTTGCTACTCCGCAAACCTCAAATTAAATTACTATAATGTTTTGCATTTACGTTAACCGTACGTTGTTCGATCGCTTACCTGATTCCCACAGGCATCACGTCTAGCTCCTTCTCTTAACGCCAAGCTAACGCGCTGTAATCAAAAAATACTTTGCCTAAATTCAACAGCCTCTTCAAGTCAGTTGGATGTATCATCAACGAATCTTGATAAGCATGTGCTTATTCCTTCAGTGCATAGATAATCAATGTCACTATAATTTTCAGTTAAGGATACAGCTGAACCAATTAAACTAGCAGTATTCTTGAGTATATCTATACCGCTCTTATAATCTATGTCCGCAGAGCCTACTATATTGCCTATATTTTTTAGCGAGGTAGCAATGTCATTTGTGGCGTTATAAGTATTAGTCAGATCAGTTGCAAACTCTGTTTTAAGCTTTATGCCAGTTATATCATTTATTTTATGTTGAAGATATTCTGGGGAAGAAAATAAATGATTTCCTTCCAATAATGCTTGGGTGCTTTTGGCGAGCATTAATTTAATATCTTCTACTGCCAAATTCACAGAGTCTATAGCCTTTATTGCCCCAATGCTGAAGAAAAGTAAACACTTAACCAAATCCAACGGTATGGATAATGCTTCTTTAGCTGTATCTAAAAAACTATCGTGTTTAATTTCACCTTTGTAAAATTTAAAAGCAGTATTAGCGGCATTTGTTAGTGCACTGTAGCTTTTATAAAAGTTATTAACTACATCTTCATAATTCATTCTTAAATTTTGCCATAAGTTAATATTTTTTATTGCATGAATGGTGCCCATTTTATTTCCCATACAATCTCTTTTTTAATTATTATTAGGGATAATAATGTATTTTTACTTCTAATGCAATGCTATTAGTTATATTATTTAAATTTTCTCAGTAATTGTGTGGGTGATGATATGCTTAGTTAGCGATGCTTAACGCTGGGCAATATTATTAACGTTAGGTTTTGGATCCAAATATAATTCTTGATTTATAATCTCATAAGTTTTTGCATTATTGGGATATACTTCAAGCAAGGGGGCAATGTTACTAATAATATTCCCAGCTAATGGGGCGGCGATCATACCACCTGTTGTAAAGCCATGATTCTTAGCGTTTGGTTTTGCGGCATCTAAAATTACACTAATAACGTATTGCGGATTATTCATAGGAAAAGCTCCAACGAATGAGGCAACATTACTATTTTTCATATAGCGCCCATTTTTGCCTATTTTCTCTGAAGTTCCTGTTTTGCCACCGACGAAATAGCCAGGAACATCAGCTTTCTTACCAAAACCTCTTTGCACTACTAAACGTAGTAACTTGCGCATCAAATCTGATGTTTGCGGGCTGATTACTTGTTCAAAAGCTGGGGTTTTCTCAGCTTGTTGTTTTAATAATGTTGGTTCTATTAATTTACCACCATTAATAAGCGCCGCGAAAGCTTTAACTACATGCAGTGGCGTCTCCGCAATACCGTGGCCATAACTTATCGTTATTGTACTTAACTCCTGCCAACGCTTTTGTTTAGGGTATAAAGGCGAGGCATTTTCGGGTAATTCTATATTTGTTTGCTGTAACAAGCCTAATTTTTGCAAGTAATTACGCTGCATTGCTGCACCAACACGCATTGCAATTTGTGCAGTTCCCAAGTTTGAAGAGTAAAGCAAAATCTCAGGCACAGATAATGAGCCTCCGCGGCCACGATAATCACTTATGGTAAAGTTCGCTAACTTCAATTTATGCGATACATCAAAGTTATCATGTAAATTAACTAAACCATTTTCTAAGGCTATAGCCACAGTTAACGCTTTAAAAACAGAGCCTGGCTCATATACGCCAAGCGTTGGGAAGAAAAAACGTTCTCTTTCGCTAGCATACTTAGCTTGATGAGGATCAAAATCTGGCAAGCTAACCATAGCTACAATTTCTCCATTGTTAGCATTCATCACTATTGCAGCTGCTCCTTCCGCTTGATGCTCCGCCATTGCTTTTTGTAATTCGCTATGTATTATATCTTGCACTCTACTATCAAGTGAAAGTTCTAATTTATTAATTTCATTATTTTTTAGTTTACCATCAAATGAAGCTTCAAGCCCTGCTATGCCTTCGCCATCTATATCAACCATGCCTACTATATGTGCAAAAAGATTTCCTTGCGGATAGACACGTTTTTGGTCGGAGGCAAAATATAATCCTGGAATTCCTAAATCATTTGCTTGTTGTTGTTGCTTAGGGGTTAAATGCCGTTTTATCCAGGCAAAATTTTTCTTGGTGTCGAGTTTGTTTTGCAGATCATCTTTGGATAAATCAGGAAAAACAGAGACTAGCTCGTCGATAACCGATGGAATATCTAGCATTTCTTTAGGGTTTGCATAAAGCGAAGCAGTAGAAAGGTTGGTTGCAAGCAAGCGGTGCTCACAGTCAACTATATCAGCACGATCAACAAAAAAATCTAACTTTGTTGAGTGATATCTATGTAAACGATGTAATTCTTCTGTCGTTGAAAGAGATAAATCAAAAACTCTTAGAATTAAAGTTGCAAAGCAAAAGGCTAGGGCGAAAGAAACAACCAATAAACGAGCTTTGCTCATATTAATGGCCCGTTCTTCGGAAACTTCTACTATCCTTTTTTCAAACTCGGTGCTTAGTATACTGTTATTTAATTCATGGTTTTTCATTATCACCCCCTTTTTCCTTAAAATCAGAGGAATTTTTAGCTGGTATACCATGAATTATTTGTTTAGCTGGTTGCACTTTTTGCAGAGCTAATTCGCTTGCAGCTAACTTGCTAATACGGCTTGGCCTTGTTAAGAAAGACCATTCTGCTTTTAAAACATGTAAGTTTTCTTTTTCAGTTAAAATATTTTTATTTGTTTGCTTAAGCTCCCGCTGTAGTGAAATAACCTGGTGGTTTATTTTAAACAAAATATAAGCGCTACTGGTTAATAACAATAACATCACTAAGAAAGAAAAGCTTAAATAACGCATTAGCCAACCCTCCTTAAAACTCTTAATTTTGCAGAGCGGGCGCGTGGGTTGGCAGCAATTTCCTGAGAACTTGGCGTTAACACGCCTTTATGTTCCGTTATAAATTGAGGGTTTCCGCTTGCATTATTAGCGCTAGGCAAGTATTTATTTACTGCTACTTTTTTACCAGTTAATTCTTTAAAAGTATTCTTAACTATTCTGTCTTCTAACGAATGAAAAGTTACAACGACAATTTTACCTTGCACAGCTATTAATTTACTGGCGGCAAGCAGGCCTTTTTGTAATTGCCCCAACTCATCATTAACAACTATGCGCAGTGCCTGAAAGCTACGAGTTGCAGGGTTTATACTATCATTATAATTAGGCACCGCTTGCTGGATAATATTAGCTAGCTGCTTTGTGCGTTCGATTGGCATAACTTGACGGGCTAAAACAATGGCTTTGGCAATAGCGCGTGATCTTTTTTCGCCACCATAATTATAGAAAATATCTGCTAATTCTTGCTGATTATAGTGATTGACAATGTAGGTAGCAGTCAATTTTTGCGAACTATCCATGCGCATATCTAAAATACCATCCTCTTGGAAGGAAAAGCCCCGCTCTGGGGAATCGATTTGCATTGATGAAACACCGATATCAAAAACTATGCCATCAATTTTGTCTTTTTCATCGGCTAAGGTTACTTCCATTTCAGCAAAAGCTTGGTGATGAAATTCAAAACTATTAGCAAACTTATTTTTTAATTTTTCAGCTATAGGGATGACGTTCTCATCACGATCAAACGCATGTAATTTACAGTTGGCTGCTGATAAAATTGCCGTGCTGTATCCTCCTGCACCAAAAGTAGCATCAATATACACCCTGTCATGCTGCGGCGCTAAGGAGGCGATAACTTCTGTTAGCATGACTGGAATATGTCGAGAGTTAGCCATGCGCCCCCCCATTAGTATGCGGTTTTAGAATTAAACCATTTTTTTTCACTATTGCACGGGCATCGGCAAAATATTGGTTGAACTTCTGCCGATCCCAAATTTCAAAAGTGGTACCTTTACCAACAAACGCAACCTCTTTTTCTAAGGCGGCGAAATTAATTAAACGCTCGGGCAACACTATCCTCCCTTTTGCATCTATCCCCAAAGCTTCACTGGCGCCAAGCACCGTCACGGCGAGAAGGTCGCGCTCCTGCGAGAATACATCGAGCGCTTCAATCATCCCCTGTATTTGTAGTATACGATCTGGCGTACATAATTCAATACATTCATTGTTAAGAGAGTTGTAACCATAAACTAGCATCTCCCCTTTTTGCTCCACTACATGGCGAAAGGCAGCAGGTATGGAAACCCGCCCTTTATCATCAATTTTACTATAATATGTGGATACAAAAATTTTCATTCCATCACCGTAATTTGCTTTTTATCCTGTTTAACCAGTCCCCCAGTATTAATCATACACAATTTTATATCAAATAATAGTATTTTTTGGGAAATGGTGGGGCAAAGTGGGGAAAAAAATTTAACGATGTTATATACTAAATGGTTTGTAAAAAAGCAACCTTCATAACATCCTAGAGCTGAGCAAGCTTTTGAATGGTGAGGTGTTGATTGTGGCTGTAGGTATGCTAATTTTCTTTGCTTTACCCCCAAATTATTGCTAATCTCGAAAGAAACGATTGATGAGGAAAGCTTATGCTTAGTAAATCAAGGTTGCAAAAAGGCGAGGTTATGGTAACGCCAATCAACGAAAAAGAGCCATTCTCTTTCATTGCAGAAACGTTAGATCATTCAATTTTCGCTGATGAACCGACGGATCGGGGCGGCAATAACCGTGGTATGAACCCTTTTGAGCTTCTTGCATCTAGTTTGGCCGCCTGCACGGCAATGACACTTAGATTTTACGCCAAACGTAAAAATTTAGAGTTAGGTAATTTCCAAGTCAAAGTATCGTTTGCACACCCGCCTGATCATAATAATACATCTTATGCTTTTACAAGGGAGCTTATTTTCGATGAACCAAAAGATGAGGAAATTCATAATAAACTCAAAGAAATCGCCAATAAATGAGCCATACACAAGGTATTAGAAGGTAAAGTGGAAATATTGACTAGTAAGTTAGTCTTTAAACGCTAGAGTAATGCAGTGTGCAAGTTTTTAGAGAGAAAAAATAGTTATGAACTATACCCAACAAACCTGAAGATACTGGTTTATGGTTCGTCTTTTTCGCTTATTTAGCTCACTGATTTCGCCCGCATATGTACAATATACTGTCGTTCTCTCGTCGAACTAACTAATCAAAAAATACTTCGCCTAAAATCCAGCTTCTTCAAGTCTGTTGGGCGTATGTTTTTAAGTTTATATAAAAACAACCAAAAAGCAGGAAAATGTTGCGATAAGTGGGGGCGGGCTGCTGGGGTCGGCCAAAAGGCCGAGCCCGCCCCCGTTGTTTAGCCCTACAATTTGGGCTAACGCCCAAATTGTGCCAAAAACCTTTTTGGCCTGGGCTAAACAACTAGCAATATTTTTTGCGCCGTCGAGATGAGGATCCAAGCTTGTATGATGCAGAGAACTAATTCCCAGCTATAATTGAATTAGTATTATAACTCAGTGTGCTTAAAATTTGCACGCTGAGTTATAGTAATTATTTCATAAATTTTGAACAAAAGGCTCTTGCTCTTTATTAGAATTAACCCTAGTTATCCAAGGTGTATTCTTCTTAATGCCTTGCTCGATATAATAGGAATATTCTTTTTTAGTAAGCTCAAGAAAAAGCTTTGTTAATGGATCTTTGTCATTAGAGGTAGTGATGGAAAATTCTTTTAATACAATCTCCGCATCTAGCATTACATTATTCGTTAAATACATCTTGACTAGTAGATAATAAGCTAACGGATAAGGCGTTATGGTTATTTTGTCATCAATTTTCTGTTCTGAAGAATGATTTGAGTTATTTTCTCTATTTAATTCTAGTGATGCTCTTAAATAAAATAAAACATCATTAAGAAGCTCTACATTTTGAATGCCTCTGTTGTATTTATCAAGCAACTGTATAGCAGCTAATAAACATTCAGATTGATCGGTTGGCATATGTTTAAATTGCTCAATATAAAAGTCAATTATGTATTTTATATCTGGAGGTTGCGTCGTTTTCTCCAAAACTTTCTTCAGTTTATTAATTACTGAGCTTATAGGGCAGCTATCCAAATAATTATCCATATAAAGTATCAAACTTTTTTGATACTTTTCAAACGCCATCTCATAATGATTTGCAAGGCGATATGCATCACCTAAAAGTTTCAATGAATTAGCTGTCTTTATATCTTCATACCCATAAAGCTCTGTGGTCATCAACAAATGCCGAGCAAAATATCCCAGAGCATCTTCTTGGCGTCCTAGATTCAACAGTAAAGTTCCTATGATATTGAAAGAAGAGATAATTTCATCATGGTTATCTTTATAAAAAGCTTGCCTCATTTGCAAGCAATCCAAGTAGTATTTTAGCGCTTGTTTGTCTTTACCCAAGCCTAAAAGCGAATCTCCAATTTTATCTAGAACGTAGGCAATTTTAGGATGGCAATCACCATGAACTTCGCGCAGTATATCTAAACCAATAAGAAACTGGTTATGCGCTTCTTCAAAAGCTCCATTCTCCATATATTGAGCAGCATTATTTAAATAAACTTCTGCTTCTGTAATCATCTGCCTTTTACCATCGGATGGATATTCCTTCATTTCCCGCACCCTTAAAAGTTACTTTGCGTGCTATATATAGCAGGGGAAGTAGCTGATTTCAATAGTAATTTTAAAATATAAAGTATTTTATGCAGCCATTTGTGATTCTAACCATTCAAGCAAATTAGTCTTCGGTAAGGAGCCAACTCTTGTAGCAACTTGTTGCCCATCTTTGAATAGCATTAGTGTTGGAATACTACGAATACCTAATTGCGATGGTACCTCGGGGTTTTCATCAATATTCATTTTCATCACCTTGACTTTACCGATCATCGCTTCGGCAACTTCCTCGATTATTGGCCCTAACTGCCGGCAAGGGCCGCACCATTCTGCCCAAAAATCTATTAAAACAAAGCCTTTGAAATTTTTCACATCAGTAGAAAAAGAGGTATCGGTAACGGTTAAGGTCATGTTTAGCCTATATGTAAATTAATTCGCTTGTATTATGTCTTAGATAAATACTTCTATCAAGTCAATTTATAAATTAATTAGCAATGAGTTTAGCTTCTACAAAATACCGTCTTGCACCAGGGTGCATCGAAGCGGTTTGCCCTTCAGTTACCATTTGCTTAGGGTCAAGGCTTGCTAATACAGGGTACATTTTTTTAAACTTATCCAATTGACTAAAAACTGCTTTGGTCAAATTATAAACCGCCTCTTCACTTATTTCATTAGTGGTAAGTAAAGTTGCTCTAGTGCCAATACTGCGCATATTTTTGGCAATACCAAGATACATACCGCCCGGAATTATCGAAAAGGAGAATTCAGGATTATCCTGCACAAATTTTTCTATTTCTGTGCCTACTAATTCTATTATTTGTACCTCACATCTGCTGCTTGCATCTTGCATAGCTCCATTAGGATGGCCGCTAACTAGAATCATCGCATCGATCTCACCTTTGCAAAGCATTGTTGCTTGCTGGTCTGGTGCATATTCGGTAACGCCTTTAAAGCTTTGTAATGTCCACCCTTTAATACGCATAATATTTTCGAAAATCTTGCGCATACTTGACCCTTGGCTACCTATATTAACCGTCTTGCCATTAAGATCATCCAAATCTTCAATACCAGAACCTTTCTTTGCTACTATAGTTATTGCTTCATTATGCAATGAAAATACAAAACGCAAATTTTCAAAACGCTGCATGTTTTGGAAGGCACCAGTCGCCTCATAGGCGTGGCGTTGTACATCAGATTGTACCATGGCAAACTCTATATCTCCTTTACGTAGAGCCTCGATGTTATAAACAGAGCCGTCTGTTGATTCAACTGCGCAACGCGCCCCGCTTGGTAGTTTTAAGCTATTAAACAAGCGGCAAATAGCGCCACTTGTTGGATAATAGACACCAGAAATGTTACCGCTACCGATGACGATAAGCTTATCATCCACTTTTGGATCAACTTTGATTTTTTCAGGCAATGGAGCTGCAACTTGATCCGGGAGAATGGTAGCCTGCTCCGCAGCAAAACTAATAGGTGCGCTTAACAATAGCATTGTTATAATTAGTATAAAAGGCTTTGATTTCATAGCGATTAATTATAAATAAATATTATAACTATGAGGTTAAAGCTTTTAAAGAAATGTGCAAGTTTTTATTGCTTTCCTCGAAGCCAAAATTGAGCTATTTGACAATACCATTTGCCTATGATAAATTTCCACTATATCAAATATATTAACGGTTTCTGATGAGAAAAATTTCCTTGCCTATAATAGCTGCAGTATTTTTAGTGGTTTCAGGGTGTAAAGGTATTGGCGCAGGTAAACAGGTTTATCCAAAATCGCGTGAGGAACAAGCTGCAGAAAGAGTGGGCAAACTAACTGGTGATGGGATTGTGTTGTTCGGCGGTAAAAAGCAGCGTGGCAGCGGCATTGATTCTATTAACGTCAACAGCTTTTTATGGCGCGCCACATTAGATACAGTGTATTTTATGCCGCTGCTATCGGCGGATCCTTTTGGCGGTACAATTTTAACAGATTGGTATCAAGCTAACCCTTCAGCTAAAGAACGTTTTAAGCTTAATGTATTAATTGTTGGCACTGAGTTACGCTCTGATGCAGTTAGGGTTTCTGCATTTAAACAAGTGCGCTCAGCTAATGGCAGCTGGCAAGATGCGGCTATCCCAGATGGATTTGCTTTAGATATTGAAACTAAAATTATAAATCGTGCTCGCGAAATTCGCGCAGGTAATATTTAAAGCAGGTAATATTAAAAAATTAAAAATAAACCTAATACTATTTTCCAGCTATATCATTACGTTGTCGCGCGTCGACTCACCTATTTCAATAGGCATCGTCTAGCGCGCCTAGTACTAATTATAGCTGAGAAATAGTATTAATTATGCTATAATCATAAAAGATAGCTTAAATTAGGTTGGTGTTTGTGTCTAATGTCGAAACATTATTATTAATTTCTCTAGCGGTATTTATCGGTTTTGTGTATATATTTCGCTTAATTTACGCTGCTATGCAAAACCATAAAAAGCAGCAAATAAATGTTATAATTGAGAAGATAAATGATAAATCCCCTTACCGCAAAGCAGAACAGCTTGCAGTAGCGCACAATGATAAGTTGTTTAGCAAAGATTTGCAAAAAGAAAAGGAAATTGAAAATAATGTTTCCAAGTATACTCCTGATGGTATGGAGATTGATAAGGCGGAGGAAGAAGTAAAGATAGTTGGCATTGCTGAGCCACAGGGGTTTTGGTCAAAATTCATAATATCACAAAAATTAGGTTATATCTTAGCGCGCCTTGGAGGCCAGCAAAAAGGGCAGGGGTATTGGGTAAATTTAATTAAAGCGCAAGCTGCTTCACAGGGGAAGGATCAGTCGCGTGGTCGGTGAAAATTAAGCAAATTTATGACCAATATCCTGGTCTTGCTTGATAGTATTACCAATTACCTTTTTTATAATCTTACCATTTTCCATTACAATTATTTCATCGAAATTCATCAGTGAATGAGTGCGATGTGTGATGAAAATTATTGTAGTATTAGGTAAGAAAGCTCTTATTTTGCTTATTAAATCTTTTTCTGCATTAATATCTAATGCATTAGTCGCTTCATCTAGCAAAAGAACTTTAGGCTTATAAAGCAAGCTCCTGGCTAAAATTATTCTTTGTTTTTGGCCTCCCGAAATTCGCACCCCTTTTACCCCCATTTCTGTATCAATACCCAAACGCAAATGATCTGCTATCTCAAAGATGCCACAAATCTCCATCACTTGTTTTTGCTCGGTTGGAGTTGAATCAATATTGGATAATAAAATATTATCCTTAATACTGCCTGGAAATATAGCTGGATGTTGATCTACATATAATATTTTTTCCCTTATTTCTTTATCATTAATAAGATTTATATTCCGATTATTAATGGTGATTTTGCCTTGAAAATTTTTATAAAGTCTAACCATTAATTGGAAAATTGTGCTTTTTCCACTGCCGGATTTTCCAACTAGGGCGGTAAGAGAACCTGCTTTAATATTTAAATTAAGCTTATTTAATATTAATTGTTCTGGCCTCGACGGATAGCAAAAGCTGACATTTTGAAAGCATATTTCTAAATTATTTTCAGTAATTGGCTTTGTTTTCCTTTCGGTTAAACATATTGGTTTTTGTATAATAACCCTATCTATTGCTTCTAATTGCGACTGCATATTACCAAATATTTCGGATATCATAACTAGACTACTTGACACTAGAATTGAATAATAAAAAAAACTAATAAATTCTTCATATGATATAAGTTTATATGCGATAAATAAATTACCCAAGTATATTAAAACCGATAATGAAACTGAAATAGATACTATGATTATCACTACAAATGCAGAAATGAAAAAAGCGTGTTTTAAATTATTTTTCTTATACTCTTCAAGAATATGGTTAAATTTTGTTAAGAAATAACTTTGTTTGTTTAACGCCATCACGGTTTTTATTTCCATAAAGGTGATCTCAGCAAATTTTGTAAAATTATTACGAAGGGTTAATCCATTGTTTGCACTTTTTTTTATATATTTTTCTAGCAAAATTGCAGGTGTAATAGAAAAGATGGCTGTTATGAATAATAAAAATGTTAACTTAAGGTTTATTGATAGCATGAATATAATCCCACCTATTGCTATTAATGCACTTCTTACAAATAGAGAGAAAAACGATATAATTAATTGCCCCACATTTTCGGCGTCTGCACTTAGGTTGTTTAATATTTCTCCAACGTGGAGCTCTTCAAATTTTTCAAAATCATATAGAAGAGTATTGTGAAATTTATCCTGCCTGATTTTATTAACAACTATAGATTCAATTTTAGATATGTTATAAATTCTAATAAAGCTACCAACGCAAAATAATATTAATAAAGATAATATCGTTACTAAATCTTGTTTTATGATCCATTCTAAAAAATTCACCTTATTTATATCAATGATCTTTGACGATGAATCATCTAGTATATGATTGCCAACTAACAATAGTGCGCTTACCGAAGCAATTAAGCCTATGCTAAAAAAAACAGCTCTTTTTTGGCATGTTGCAAATACGGCTTTAATTTCAATAATTGTTTAAACATCATAAATTAACTTTGTTATATTTCGTTGATCACTTTTATTATTAAATCTTTTTCCTGAATCCAGGAATAATGGTCACCTTCCAGCGAAATTATCCTTAAATTTTTTATCCTTGTTATTTTATCTATATAATTAGCTTTGGTTTTTTTATAGTGTTTAAATATCTTATACGCATCATTGATGTTTTCTGCAGGAAACATTTTTTGTAACATTGCTAATGAGGGGATTTTATTAGCTTTAAAATATATCAAAGTTAAGTCTTCACCATGATATGAAAGATGCTGATTATATTCATAATCAATAGGCTGAATTAATAACTCCCTATTGGCAGCAACTTTTTCTACGACATCTTTATAACAAAATGGTGAATCTACAATAATAATTTTTGATACACCATGCCCCATTTCTATAAGTTGTCTACCTATTTCAAATGCTAATAATCCCCCAAGGCTCCAACCAAATAAAATATATGGTCCTGTTGATTGTATTAGCTTCATTTGATTTATATATTATCTGGCTAACCTCTTGTAATTTAAATTTCTTTGTAATTCAGTGGATGCTTTGTGTTCATTTATGAATTTAAGATAGTTATTAAATATTACTAAATTTTTTCCTTTTAAATGTGGAACTAGCGTATTTATATATGCTTCCGCACCGGCATCTCCTGGAGGTAAAAGAAAAACGTATTCTTTATTTATAAGAGAAGAAGGGGCAGAGTTATATATGACATATTGTTTATAATTGGCGAAGTCTGATGAAATAACAAACAGATAATCTAGGTGATTAATTATCTCTTTATATACTTCTTCAAAACAGGTTGGTAAATTATTATATTTTTCAATATAGGTTTTAGATTCTAATAGTAATTCAGCGTTATCAGTATTAACTGATAAAACAATTGAACCATTTGCAAACGTGTTTTGACAGTTATAGCACAATATTACGCCAGAATTTATTGATTTAAAATCTTTTTGATTAGAGATAATTTCTAATTTATTAGAACGTATAAAATTGATAATTTCTTTATTAAATAATATAGCTTCCAATATATTTTGGGGCTGTTCTAATGGTATAGGAATGATAATATCACGCTCTTGTGAAAAATTCCGCGTAATATCTTTATTTTTAAATAGATGGTTTTCACTTACCATCAAATAAAAGTTATCATTAATCTTGTTTTGCGCTAAGTATCTTTTTATTATTGTCAAAAAAACTTCTATGAAATTTAACTCTTGCTTCTTATTCAGAGTTAATGTTAATTTATTGTACGCATCTCTTATATTGAATTTATTGGATATTTCGAATTTATCATTTCTCAAGCTTTCATTTGCACCTATTGTTTTTAATTTTTGCACGTTATTAAGATATAATTTTGTTATAAATTCTCCTTGAGTTTTCATTAATGCTATAGTAGCCAAATTTTCTATCGTCTTTCCAGCAAAAATATCTTTAATTGTTATAGCGTTGGTTATAAATTTATTAATCATGGTGATAAGTTTTACAGCCAAAATACTATTTCCCCCCAGGCGGAAGAAATCAGCTTTAATACTAATTGCTGTATTAGGCAAGCCTAGAACTTTTGCCCATATTTCTTGCAATTGTTTTTCGATAGCCGTTCTTGGTGGAACATAATCCTCTGATCCAGTAAAGTCTGGCTCGGGCAATGCGCGGCGGTCTAGCTTTCCATTTACTGTCAGCGGTAAAGTTTCCAACTTCATAAATACAGATGGCAGCATATAACTAGGCAATTGTGATGCTATATATTGCGATAAATCTTCTTCATTTATCTCTGTACTCGCAACATAGTAAGCTACTAAATATTTGTTCTCAACTTCACCTTTTACTTCCTTAACCAAAACTACTACTTGTTTGATGTCTTGATATAACCCTATAACTCTTTCTATCTCGCCTAGTTCTATACGTTGGCCGCGGAGCTTCACCTGGGAATCATTCCTGCCGATATATTCTATATCGCCATTCGCAAGCCATCTGACTAAATCGCCAGTTTTATATATGCGCGCGTTTCGGCCTTTTTTCTTATCTGATTCACTTTGAAATGGGTTGGCGATAAACCTTTCTTGCGTCAACTCGGGGCGGTTTAAATACCCCCGGGCTACACCATCACCGCCTATATACAATTCACCTATCGCTCCTATAGGGACAGGAACTAAATTATTATCCAACACATAACAACTATAATTGTTTAACGGCTTGCCAATGTTATTCGCACTGCAACCTGGTTCAAATTGTTTTGCGCTTGAAGCAACGGTGATTTCACTGGGGCCATAACCATTGATTACTACAATTCCTTTACTATATGCGTGTTCTAAGATTGATAAGTTTGGTGCTTCTCCTCCAACTGCTAATAGCTTAAAATCTGGAATAAAATCTTTTGATAACAACGAAGGAGGAAGAAAAGCATATTGAATATTATGTTTATTAATGTATGCATTTAAGGCAAATAAATCTTTTCGCATTGCTTCTGAGGTTAAATACAAGCTTCCACCTATAAATAGAAAAGCAAAACTCTCCCATACATGTGCATCAAATACATAGTTTGCATAAAGAAGGGCTCTTACTTCTGTATCTCTCTTTAAATTAAACTCTATGGCTTGCGCGGCGGCAAAATTCACAACACCCTTATGTTCAATCATCACCCCTTTAGGCTTGCCCGTGGTGCCAGAGGTATATATGACATATGCAAGGTTAGAGCTTGTACAGCTGCTCTTAACATTGTTTGTAGCTTCTTTGCTTACCTTCTCTAACGTCTCCTTATTATTTACACTGGTTACCTCTATACCAACCTTATCCCATAGACCATTTAGCGATGTCTGGCCTCTTACAACCTCATCCGTCAGTAATAACTTAGGTGATACATCATCTATGATAAATTGTATCCTTTCTGCAGGATATTCTGACCCGATTGGAACATACGCCGCTCCCACCTTCAATACTGCCAATATTGCGATCAACATGTATTCACTTCTTGATAGCAACAACGCTATCTTATCATCAGGCTCTATTTTACAACGCCGCCGTATGTAGTGCGCCAGCTGGTTAGATTTTGCATTAAGCTCCCTATAGTTCAGCTGCTTATCCTCATATACCAACGCTATATTGTCAGGCGTACGCTCAACTTGCTCTTCGAATAACTCTTGCAGCGTCTTCTCTTGTGGATAAACTGCTTCAGTCGCGTTCCATTGGTAAATAATTTTCTGATATTCTATATCATCCAATAAATTGCAATCTTTAATTAATATATCATCCTTAGCCTCTAAAAGATCTAGCGCTAAGTTTTGCATGAGGAGGTTATAGCTTTGGATGAAATTATGTAATAGTTCCTTATCAATTTTGTTAGCATCATATTTAACAATAAAATGCAATTCTTCTTCAACATGCTGCATTTCAATTGATACTTCGTTGATTAAATTTAAACCATAATCCAATATGGGCTCTGACCTAATATTTTCAAAAGCGAAATTTCCCTCTTGTAAGTTGGTTTGAGCAAAGCTTAAGCTGTTCAATTTATTATTTATAGATGAAAGTAATTCATAAGATGGAAAATAAGCATGGCTATAATTACTATGCCCTTTTAAAGAATGAGCAAACTCTCTACTAAATTTAATCAATTCTTTAAAAGTTTTTATATTATTAAAGTCATACGGAGTAAAAAAAGATTTATTTGCGCTCCATAAATGAAATTTTGCGCTTCTTTTATAGAAATAGGGCAGGCTATTGCAAATTTATCGACGCCAGTATATTTATGAATTAAAATAGCTAATACTTCGCGGCAGTACATAAATTCTGTAATCCAAAATTTACGCCCTATTTTCGATATATTTTCTACCAATTTTTTATTCAGTATAAAGCTAGCTGTTTCAATACTCTTATTTCCACTAAATGATAAGTTTGCTAAATCGCTAGTAAAGCCACGTTGAGTTTTTAAAAAAGAAAAATCAACTACTTCAATATCTTGCAGGGTATCAGTCCAGAATTTTTTACTAATTACTTTATTAAGGTCAATTAAATTATGTAATTTTTCAGATAGTATTTGGTTTAATTCATATTGTTCTTTGATACTCTGCTTATGTTGAAAAGTTGAATCATTATAATATTCACTAAACTCATAAAACTCACCAATTGCACCTGACATAATTATATGATGTAAAACAATAACCAATATCGCTTCATTTTCAGATATTTCAAATACAGAAAATCTGTATAATGGGCCTTTGTTTAGGTTAAACGGCTGTGAAGTATAGGTTTTGATTTTTTCATTTAATTCTTCATTATTGATTTTATATAAATCCACCCCCCCTGAAATTTTGTTTGCACTCCATAACAACTCTCCATTATCTTCTATTATATGTGAATTAAACAATAAATGCTGTTTGATAAATCTATTAAACGCCAGCCTTAGTTTATCTAATTTTATACTTCCCGTAATTTTTTGAGCAATAACAATATGATAATCAGTAGAAAAAGGGTTTAACTTCCAATCATAATAAAAAGCTTTAGAGAATGGAGTTAACCTAATTTGTCGTCGCATCATTTATTGCCTCCTCAAACAACTAATGGCAAAAGGGAATTTATTTTATTTAATAGAGTTACACATTTAATGTTAATTTAATTTTGATTGAGCTGTCCATTATTTAATAAAATTTTTTAAATAATAAATTATAAATTAATACTCATTGGACTTTATATGGCTGGATTTTTATGCTTTTGATTGATTTTGCATTTGTAGTTATTGCTATAATATGTTATAATCCCCTAATGCCTTTAAATAAGATATTTTCAAATGAAATATTGCTTGCAAATTGCAGCGTTGGTTCTGCTTTTTTCGCCGTTCAGTGCGCAATCTCAATCTGCCAATACTCTTTGTTCTGAAATACGATATACTTTTGACATTGGCTCAGCTAGTGCTAAATTAGGGGTGCTCAACGTTGACCCCTGCCAAAATAAGGTGATTTCTTTTTTAAAAAGTGATGTGGAGCACTTGTCATTGCAACACTGTTTAAGTGAATCAGCTGATCATAATACACTAACTGATGCTTGTGTGGTGCAAGAATTGACGAAGCTAAATAACTTATTGAAGCGTAATAATATTGATTGTACAGTTAAACGCTGTGCAGGAATTGCTACTGCATGGGCGCGGTATGCAAAAAACTCTGAAAAATTCTTGCAACAATTAGCGCAACTGGGGTTGAAAATTAAGGTTATTTCTCAAGAAGATGAAGGGAAGTTCGCCTACCGCAGTGCTATGTTACATCCAGTAATACAAAGGGTTGATACTAAAGAAGAAGTTGCAATTTTAGATGTTGGTGGTGGCAGTTTCCAGATAGGCATAGAAAAAGTAGATGACATTAAAATTGTAGGTGGGAAAATCGGCGTTTTTAATATAAAAAAATATATAAATCAGCATCTGCCACATGAGCATAAGCAAAATCTTTATTATAATGAAGAAGAATTCCCGCATGCTTTGAAAATGGCTATTAAATTGGTTGCCCCTTATATAGCAAGCGATAATCATTTGAAAGAAATGGCGAAAAAAGATAAAGTGCAAGTGTTTGCTGTTGGTTTGCTATTCCTTGATGGTTTGATGACTAAGTTAGCTTTTAACCATATTGTTAGAAAAGATGAATTACTGAAGGTGGCGCAATCATTCGCAGGGATGACGGAAGAAGAGGTAGCTAATAAATATCCTGAAATGAATCGCTTGCTAGTACAAAATGTACAGGTTATGCTAATGCTGCTATATGCAATTTTAGAAAATTTACAAGTTGAGCAATTTGAAATTGTCGATGCAAGACTTTTCGACTATATTGCTTTAGAAGATGAATTTTGGAACTAAGAGTTATGAATATTCTACCGTTAATAAGCAGCGTCGGTTGGTTTATAGTATTTATAAGTATAATCGTCTTTATACATGAATTTGGCCATTATATAATGGCACGACGTTTTGGCGTTAAAGTAGAGACGTTTTCTATTGGATTTGGCCAAACTTTGTGGAGTACTGTTGATAGAGCTGGCACTTGTTGGAAAATAGGTATACTTCCATTTGGTGGATATGTGCAAATGTATGGTGATAAAGATCCTGCTGGGGAGATTGATTACGAAGAAATTAATAAGATGACTGCGCAGCAATATCAACAATCATTTTTCAGCAAATCATTATGGCAAAAAGCGTTGATTGTGGTTGGGGGGCCAGCTGCAAATTATTTGCTTGCTTTAGTTATTTTAACGTTTTTATTTTATTTAAATGGCATACAGTCTGTTGCCCCAATAATCAGTGCAGTCACACCTAATAGCCCTGCCCAGCAAGCTGGCTTAGCCAGTGGCGATAAAATTTTAGCTGTTGATAAAGAAGAAATAATAACTTTTCAAGATGTCCGCAAAAAACTGTCTACCAACTTGGGTGATCCTGTTTTGCTAACCATAGAAAGACAGGGGGAGAATTTTGAAATAACTCTCACGCCTGAGCTGAAAGAGTTGAAAACGCTAACTGGGGATATCATAAAGCAGCCCGTCATTGGTGTTAGTGCTAATGTCATAGAACACCAACGGCTTAATGTTTTTATGGCCTTTTATCATGCTATAGCAGAGTGTTATCATTTATCCGAAACGGCTTTAATTACAATATGGCAAATGCTAACTGGTGCGCGCGGCACGCAGGAGTTAAGTGGCCCTATAAAAATTGCTCAATATTCTGGGGTGTTTGCGAAAGCTGGTTTTGAAGGCTCTTTGTGGTTTATTGCGATAATTTCCCTTAATTTAGGGTTAATAAATTTATTGCCTATACCTCTGTTAGATGGGGGGCATTTGGCATTTTATTTGGTGGAAGGATTGCGCGGTGGAAAGCCTTTGCCACCAAAACTGCACGCGGCTCTGATGCGGGTTGGAGGCATGATATTAGTATTCCTAATTATCTTTGCGTTGGGTAATGATATCGCAAGCATTTTTAATTAGGATGTATGCTTTCTCATATGGATTAGGCTTTGCTTAATCCATATATGAGAAAGGTGAAGTACGCTATTTAGCTAGATAAAAGTTCACGTTACAAGCTTTATCATCGGAGTTGCCGAACAACCAATCCCCTGTGGTATCATCAAAGCAAAGAGTAGTATCGCCTGATCTTGTTTGATCACGCTGGGCGAATATTTTCCCTGTCTCTGCGTTACCATCATCAAATTTTTTATCGATAGCATTTGCAACACTTGCACTTAATGCGCCCCCATCATGAAAATCTGGGTCACTTGCACCAGAATTATAACTGCCTACCGTAAGACCAATCGTACCTTCCTCAGCACCAATAAAACTACCAATCCAATAACAGCCACCAGTAAATGGGCTGCCAGGCATATGCGTTGGGCAAGTAGCAACTTCTGCAGCATTCGCTTTTATCTGATAACGCTCATTTACAAATTTGGCTAATTGCAAATGGCGGAAAGTTTTTAGGCTTTCTGCAGGGAAGACAAATCTGCCTCCCGCTGGTATTGGTTCGCGTTCAACAACCCCATTACCATTTCCTCCGCACGCTATTAAGGATATACTACTGCCATCCAAGCATGCTGCATTATCCCAATATGAACTTGCGTCTCGGAAATCACCTGGTAAAGCGTTGTATGTTGATCTAAAATTACCTACTGCTTGGGCGTATTTACCAACGTCATTACCTATTTTGCTTACTTTGGAACTTTCTATCATTTTCGTTCCCGCTGTCACGCCTGCAATTAAAAAGCCAATTATTACAAGCACAATAGAAAGCTCTACCAACGTAAAGCCAGATTGTTTGTTACCCTTCATAACTTGTGTCTCCTACACAATCTCCCCTTATTAATTGTAGTATGCTTGAATAATAATAGTCAAATATTATTTTAATATCCAACGGCCTTGAATATCAATTTGCATTAAGGGTTACAAAAAAGGAAAGTTTGTCAGGAGTGACTAATTTCAAATCATTTTATTTTTAAGCTATCTTTTCTTAGTCGTTCCAACTAGGAAAAGATAGCAACGTATTTTTTCTTAATAAAGATAATAAAGAAAAGATACAAATATTATATTTGCGTATTAATTGTAATTACACTCGCAATCCACCATTCACAGGGATAACGGCACCAGTAATAAACCCTGAAGCATCGTCAGCTAAAAATGCTACTACTCTTGCTATTTCCTCTGGCTCACCCAAGCGCCCAGCTGGAACTTTAGCCACAATCTTTTCCAAAGCTTCGGGGGGCATGGCCGCAACCATTTCTGTGCCAATGTAACCAGGGGCAACAGCATTAGCGGTGATGCCATTACGCGCGCCTTCTAGCGCTAAAGTTTTAGTAAAACCTTCGATACCTGCTTTAGCAGCTGAATAATTAGTTTGACCTGCAGCACCTTGCGCATTTACGGAGCTTAAGCTAACCACCCGGCCAAATTTATTTTCGCGCATTTTCTCAATGACGCAGCGAGTCATATTGAATACAGATGATAAATTAGTGTGAATAACAGCATCCCAATTTTCTACTGTAGTTTTGTGCAGCATACCATCACGGGTTATACCAGCATTATTTACTAAAACTTCAATGTTACCACCCAAATCGTTTTCAATTTTAGCAATGCCAGCAACGCATTCTTCATAATTTGCCACATTCCATTTATAAACTTTAATTCCCGTTTCTTGAGAAAATTTTTGCGCAGCTTCTTCGTTTCCTGCATAAGTAGCAGTAACTTTATAGCCTAGGCGTTTTAATTCTTTGGATATACTAGCGCCAATACCGCGAGTTCCACCTGTTACTAAGGCTCTTCTGTTCATAATATTACTCCTTGATAATTAATTAAATTCTCTCAACGCACAAAGCAACGCCCATTCCGCCGCCGATACATAAAGTTGCTAGGCCGCGTTTAGCTTGGCGTTTTTGTAACTCATGTAATAAAGTAACCAACACGCGAGCACCAGAAGCGCCGATTGGGTGGCCAATGGCAATCGCACCGCCATTAACGTTAACTTTTTGCACATCCCAACCCATTTCTTGGTTAACACAAATAGCTTGCGCGGCAAATGCTTCGTTAGCCTCGATCAAGTCTAAGTCATTTACATTCCAACCAGCTAAAGATAATGCTTTACGGCTGGCAGGGATAGGTCCTGTTCCCATTATTGCGGGGTCAACGCCGCTAGTGGCAAAGCTCTTAACTATAGCAAGTGGTTTTAAATTTCTTTTTTGCGCTTCTTCTAAAGGCATTAATATAACCGCTGCCGCACCGTCATTAATGCCAGAAGAATTGCCTGCAGTTACCGAGCCATCATTCTTAAATGCGGGGCGTAATTTAGCCAATGCATCAATTGTAACGCCATGGCGAATGAATTCATCTTGCGTGAATTCAACTTCTTCTTTGCCTTGCATTACCTTTATTGGCACAATTTCATCCTTAAAACGGCCGGCTTTACTTGCTGCTTCTGCTTTGTTTTGCGAATGTACCGCAAAAGCATCTTGCGCTTCCCTGCTGATATTAAATTGATTAACAATATTTTCAGCAGTAATGCCCATGGCTTGGCGAGAAAAAGCATCAGTCAAGCCATCTAACATCATGGTATCAATCATTTCAGCTGAGCCCATTTTAACCCCAGCACGCAGATGCATACTGTGCGGCGCACTGCTCATGCTTTCATGGCCGCCTGCAATAATAATATTGGCACTGCCCGTCATTATTGCTTGGCAGCCCAACATCACTGAGCGCAACCCAGAACCACAAACTTGATTGATGGTTAATGCTGGCACTTCTTTAGGAATTCCTGCAGCAATTGAGGCCTGCCTAGCAGGGTTCTGCCCTTGCGCAGCCCCTAAAACTTGCCCCATAATCACTTCTGAAATATCATTTGCACTAATTTTTGTTTCGGCTAACAATGCGTTGATTACGTGTTCTGAAATTTTATGAGCAGGCAACTTGGTAAGGCTGCCGTTAAAATTTCCTACAGCACTGCGCTTCGCTGCAATTATTGCGATTTTTGTATGTTGCATGTATAATACCCCTTAACATAAAACTATTATTTTTACAGAAAGAAACTACTATGTAATATATATGAACTATGTTCAAATGACGAGAGAAATATTTAAAAATTTATTAAGTAATATGACAACATACCTACATTACTTGCAAAGAGTGTTTTTTAAAAAGTTAACTTATAAAGAATCCCTCTTAATAGTATTAATTATTCATTTATTCATGTTTGTAATTGTTCTTGCTGCGGGGATAACAGCAAAATCAACGGCAGTCTTGGCTGATTCCCTGGATTTTATCGGTGATTCTGCAAGTTACGCTTTAAGCATATATGTATTGGATAAGAGCATTCGTTTTCGCGCCATTACTTCGATAATGAAAGCAATAACCATGTTTTTTGGGTGTATTCCTATGTTTATTTATGCCGTCAGTTGCTATAATCAGGATACACTGCCAGATACCTCGATTATGAGCATGACGGGGTTCTTAGGAATCATCGCGCATTCATTTTGTGTATATTTACTTTTGCAATGTCAGCGAAGTGATAGTAATATGCTATCAGTTTGGGTGTGTACAGTTAATGATATGATCAGCAATATTCTGATCATTATTTCATCTTTAGTAGTTTCATTAACTAACTCTATCATTCCCGATATTTTAACTGCTTGCATTATAGTAAGTATAGCATTATACGGAGCAGTAAGGATATTACGCTGCGCAGTAAATGAATTAAAGGTATTAACAGTATGACATTGGCATTTTCAGTTACTAATTTTTCACCGCGCGACATTGTTGCGCAGCTTGATCGTTTTGTTATCGGACAAGAGAAAGCTAAGCGCGCTTGTGCTATTGCCGTTATCAATCGCCGGCGCCGTAAGCAAGTCCCCGTGGGCATGCGGGAGGAGATTTCTCCGCATAATATTTTAATGGTTGGTGACACTGGCGTTGGTAAAACCGAAATGGGGCGGCGCTTAGCGAAGATTGTACAAGCACCGTTTATTAAGGTGGAGGCAACCAAATTCACAGAAATTGGCTATGTTGGCCGCGATGTTGATTCTATAATTAGGGATTTACTGGATATTGGTATAAACTTAACTCGCGAAAAAATGCGCCAAGAGGTGATCAATAAAGCGCAAGAAGCAGCGGAGAAAAAATTGATCAACGCTATTGTTGGCGAAGGGGCGAGTGATGAAACTAAAGCAAGGTTTTATGAAAAGTATAAAAACCATGAAATTGATGATCGTGAAGTAGAAATTACGGTTACTGCATCTTCTCCTTCTCCTAATATGCCAACTTTTGATATACCAGGCATGCCTGGCGGCCAAATGGGCGTTTTTAACTTAGGGGATATCATAAGCAAAAGCATTGGCGGTACTAAAACTAAAAAAGTAAAATTAGCTATTAAAGATGCTTATCAGATTTTACTTAAAGAAGAGAGCGAGAAACTAATTGATGAAGAAAAGGTAACCAAAGCAGCAATTGACTTGGTTGAACAAGAAGGAATAGTTTTCCTTGATGAAATTGATAAAATTGCTTCGCGAAATAATAGCCGCGCAGAAGTCAATCGTGAAGGTGTGCAGCGGGATTTATTACCTTTGTTAGAAGGGACAACAGTTAACACTAAATATGGTAATGTTCGCACTGACCATATTTTGTTTATTGCATCAGGTGCTTTCCATCTAGCTAGGCCTTCCGACTTGCTACCAGAATTACAAGGGCGTTTGCCAATAAGAGTGGAGCTATCTGCTTTAACGGAAGCTGATTTAATCCGTATTTTGCAAGAACCTGAATATAGTATTTTAAAACAATATATAGCTTTATTTGCAGTAGAAAACTTGAAAATTAATTTCACCGAAGATGGCGTTGCTAAAATTGCTCAAATTGCTACTGAAATAAATCGCGAAGTAGAAAATATTGGTGCCCGCCGTTTGCACACAGTGTTAGAAAAATTATTAGAAGATTTAAACTTTTCAGCGCAAGATATGGCTGGGCAAGAGGTTAATATTGATGCCAATTATGTTACTGAAAAACTTAGTGACTTAGGCCTGCACTCCGATTTAAAACAATTTATTTTATAGGTGCATGGTATGGCTGTATTTGTATTTCCGGGGCAAGGTTCGCAAAATGTTGGCATGGGGCAAAATTTATGGGATAAATTCCCTGATATAATTAAACAAGCCGATGAAATTTTAGGTTATTCGATTACCGAACTTTGTTTAAATGACCTGAACGGAAATTTAAATAATACTGCCTACACTCAGCCAGCTCTTTATACGGTAAATGCACTCCATTATTTTGATTATTGCCAACAAAACCCTAGTGTAAAACCAAATTACGTACTTGGCCATAGTTTGGGCGAATACAATGCATTACTTGCTGCTAATGTTTTTGATTTTGCTACAGGTTTGCGCTTAGTGCAAAAACGTGGGGAGCTTATGGCCAAAGCAACTGGCGGCAAAATGGCTGCAGTGTTGAATATGCCTTCTAATGTTATTTTAGAGAATGTTTTAAATCATGGGATTACTACTGTTGATATCGCTAATTTTAACACCCATAAACAAACGGTGATTTCAGGGCTAGAAGATAGTATTGAGCAAGCAAAGGAAATTTTAACTAAACAAGGGGCGCGTGTAATTGTTCTGAAAGTAAGTGGTGCTTTTCATTCCCGTTATATGATAAGTGCAGCAAATGAATTTGCTAACTTTTTAAATAATATAGATTTTTATGAGCCGCAACATAGAGTTATTGCCAATGTTACTGCTAAAAACATAATGCAAAATGAAATAAAAGATTCACTCATGAAACAAATTTATCACCCCGTTAGATGGGTAGAATCAATAAATCATCTACTTGCACAAGGCGAAGATGAATTTATAGAAATGGGGCCAGGGAATGTTTTGACAAACATGATAGCAGCTATAAAAAATGAATACCATAAAAATACCTAAACAGCACAATCCCACCGCAGCGCTAAGGATCTTAGCTGCTGATATGGTAGAAAAGGCTAAATCAGGCCACCCAGGAATGCCTCTTGGTATGGCTGATGTGGCTTATACATTATTTAAAGATTTTTTGAACTATAATCCAGCTGACCCGCTTTGGGCATGCCGGGATCGTTTTGTGCTTTCTGCTGGCCATGGCTCCGCTTTGCTTTACGCGATGCTTTATTTAACTGGCTATGAGCAAATGCCGATAACCCAGTTGCAGCATTTTCGCCAAGCGCATGCCTTAACTGCGGGGCATCCCGAATATCATCCTACAGCAGGGATAGAGACCACCACTGGCCCACTTGGCCAGGGGATTGCCAATGCTGTTGGTATGGCGTTAGCAGCAAAAATTCGTCATGAGCGCAATCCACAAATTCCATTAGTTAAAATATATGTAATTTGCGGTGATGGCTGTTTAATGGAAGGGGTTGCCCAAGAAGCTATATCTTTGGCAGGGCATTTGCGTTTAAATAATTTGATTTTATTATTTGATGATAACTCAATTAGTATTGACGGCAATACTTCCCTAGCAACCTCTGAAGATCATATGACAAGGGTGGAGGCAGCAGGCTGGCGCACTTATTCTATATCTGGGCATAGTCTGCAAGAAATATATGCTGGCCTTAGCTGGGCAGTATCTGCGGATAATAAACCTTCTTTTCTTGCTTGCAAAACTAAAATTGGCTATGGAGCACCTAATAAACAAGGCAGTGCTGCAGTTCATGGATCACCTTTGGGTGGAGCAGAAATCAACGTTTTGCGGCAAGAATTAAATTGGGTGCATCCTCCTTTTATCATCCCAGACGAAATTTTGGCTCATTACCACAGTTTTGCAAGCCGCTGCTATGATTTATATGCCAAAACCAAAGATATAAATTTTGCATTACCTGAGGTTAACCAAGCAATTGCTGCTTTAGATGAAGCCAAATTAAAATTAACTAACCAAAAAATCGCCACGCGCAAAGCTTCGGAAAATGCATTAAATATTATTGCCCCAATTTTAGATAACTGCTTGCTTGGTGGATCTGCTGATTTAACAAGCTCTAATTTGACCAAAGCTTCGTGCCAGAAAGCAATTAACTCTAATGACTATAGCGGAAATTATATTCATTATGGCGTGCGCGAACATGCCATGGCTGCTGTGATGAACGGCTTAAGTGTATTTGGTGGTTTTATATCTTATGGTGGAACATTTTTATGTTTTGCCGATTATGCCCGCCCCGCTATTCGTTTGGCAGCATTAATAAATTGCCATGTAATATATGTATTTACACATGATTCTATTGGCCTTGGTGAAGATGGGCCAACGCATCAAGCGGTTGAGCATTTAGCATCCCTACGAGCTATTCCTAATTTAACTGTTATAAGGCCAGCTGATGAAACGGAAACTTTTGAAGCTTGGCAAATTGCTTTACAAAATAAATCTCCTACGGTACTTGCTTTAAGCAGGCAGGCTACATTGCCTGTGGTGCGCCCTAAAAATCAAGATAATTTAACGGCATTAGGAGCGTATATAGTGTTAGATAACCGCACCCCAGAAGTTACGATATTTGCCAGCGGTTCGGAAGTAGGCTTGGCACAGCAGGTAATTGAAAAAATCAATGGTGCAATTAATATACGTTTAGTATCAGTGCCATGTTTGGAATTATTCAAAAAACAGCCGCAGGCATATATTGATGATTTACTTAATAATAATTCTTTAAAAATAGTTATAGAGGCAGGCATCCGCCAAGGATGGGATTGGATACTAGGCAGAAATGGCATATTTTTTGGCGTAGAAGAATTCGGCATATCCGCGCCATGTGCAGATGCTTACACGCATTTTGGTTTAACTCCAGAGTTAATTGCTGCGCAAATTGTTAAAAAACTATAGTGATATACCAGACGATTCAAAAAGCTAAAATCCAGCCTCTCCAAGTCCGTTGGGTATAGCAACATCATCAATAACAAAATCGACTTTGCTGTTATTGTAATAATTAAGCTGTAACGTGCCAGCTATATTCAATATGCTACCCTTGCTTTTTAATAAAAGCTCGCCCATTTCTGTATCCAATCCTTTGAATAATATGCATTTAATCGTGGGGCCATTAGTATTTTGCTGATTGGCATCGCAAGCAATAACTATAACATGATTTCTGCCAGTGATCATTGTGTTAATGATTTTAACATTTGATAAAACGAAGCGGGGCTGGGGATTGCCGTTACCAAAAGGCGCTGCCTTATTTATATTATGTATTAATTCTTCGCTAATTGCTTTTGTGGTTAGCACGGCATCGATATTAATTTCGCAGGCTTTGGCGTAGCTTTCTTCGTGTTTGTGTAAGCGCGCGGCTAAAAATTGGTAAAAAGATTCTATATTCTCACTTTTTACAGTGAAGCCTCCAGCCATAGCATGGCCGCCGCCTTCAAGTAAAATACCTTCTTCTTTAGCTGCTGCAATAGCAGTGCCGAGGTCTATACCTGGTATTGAGCGGGCAGAGCCTTTGCCAACATTATTATTTAGCGAAATAACAGCGCAAGGGCGATTATACTTTTCTTTAATGCGGCTTGCTAAAATGCCGAGGATTCCTATATGCCAATTGAGGCCAATAGCGAAAATCACTGGGTCATTATCTTTATTATTTTTTTCGATATATGAATAAGCTTCTTCTAAAGCTTCGCTTTCCATAATGCGCCGATTTTCATTTAAAGCTTCCAGCTGCATTGCTAACTCGTAAGCGCGTTCAGGGTCATCAGTGCAGAGCAATTCAGAGCCTAAGTAACCATCGCCAACTCGGCCGCCAGCATTAATGCGCGGGCCAAATGCATATCCTAAATGATGGGTTTGAATAACGCCATTATTCTTAATCATATTGGCAAGGGTAGTAAGCCCAACATTATTACGTTTGGCCATAACTTTGAGCCCCTGCGTAACAAAAGCACGGTTTATGCCTTGCAAAGTCATTACATCACAAACCGTGCCGAGAGCTACTAGGTCTAGGTAATGCATTAAGTTTGGCTCTTCAACTTCATCATACCCCAATTCGCGTAGTTTGGCCCGAATTGCAATAACTGTTAAAAAAACTACGCCAACGGCGGCAATATTTTTAAAGGAAAAGGTTTCATCAAAGCGGTTTGGATTGACTACAGCAATTGCAGCTGGCAATTCCACGCCGCCTAAATGATGATCTAAAACAATAACATCTAAATTTATGGATGCAGCCTTAGCCAATGGTTCGAAAGAGACAGTGCCGCAATCAACAGTAACTACTAAGTCATTGCCTTCTTCTTTAAGTGCAACCATTGCTTCGCAATTAGGGCCGTAACCCTCTTTAATGCGATGAGGTATATAAACTTTAGCATCAACTCCATAATGTTGTATGAAACGGCGTAGCAAGGCGCTTGAAGTGGCACCATCAACATCATAATCAGCAAATATTGTGATTTTCTCTTTATTTATTATGGCGTTAGCAATTCTAGTAGCTGCTTTATCCATATCTTTTAAGGCAAATGGATCGGGCAGGAGATTTCGTAATTTAGGATCTAAATATTCTTTGCCTTCATCGGCAGATAATACACCGCGGTTAACTAGTATTCGCGCTAATACTTCGGGTATATCTAGTTGCTTTTTTAAATTAAGTATAGCATTCTCATGCTGATCGCCAAGCAACCGCCAGCGCAGGTTACTTATCGACCTACCAAAGTTCATATTCCTAACGTCTGTAAATTCTTAATCTATGTTCAAGTATAGCCAAAAATTAAGTTTAGTAAACTTGCTAATTGTTAATTTTTTAATAACATAACTGACAAGCGCTTAGCACGCAGCACCATTTCCTCAGGGCATTCTTTACTATTAATTGCTGCTAAGGTGCTTATTGCTTCTTCTTTTCTATTTAGATTATAAAGGGCGAGCGCTTTAAGCTCAGTTGCGGAGCAAAAGAATACTGGCTTATTCTTTAGGTAATAGCCAATATCGTTAAGAAGATTTTCTGAAATTTCGCCTTTGGCTGCTTTAGTGTGCAGCAGCATATAACCTGCAAAGTCACGTAGTGCAGAAGCATATTTGCTATTTTCGGAGATTTTTTTATATATCTCTTCCGCCTCACTTAATTTACCTTCGGCATTTAGTAAGCTTGCTTGCTGCAAGCCACTCAAAGCGGAGTAGTTGCTTTTTCCTTTGCTATTATCTGCAAAATTTTGCAAGGCTTTGTCAAAATCTTGCGCGCGCGCTGACATTAAGCCTTCAAAGTGTTTTGCCCCTTCGGCCATGACTATATTAGTTTGATAATTATCATACCAAACCTTAAGCAAACCAGCCCCAAATAAAACGGCGACCAGAATCAACACTGGTTTGGCGAATTTGTTTATTAAATTTTGCATTTTTTCTTGGCGCAATTCTTCGCGCGCTTCGTCCAGTAAATCAACCATATTTATCCTGTTGCTTTTATAATAATGCATATATATAAACTCAGTTAAGTATGATTGGCAATAGTTGATATGCAAAATAAGCAATATGTTTGTACAGTTCTCGGCTCGGGCAGTTCACCGGGGGTACCACAGATCGGCTGCAAATGTCGTGTCTGCCTAAGTAATTCCGCGAAAAATAAGCGCACACGCGCTTCGATAATGGTTAGTAGTAAAACTACTAATATTCTAATTGATTCATCGCCAGATTTTCGTCAGCAAGCCCTAGCTAATAATATTACTCGATTAGATGCGGTTCTATACACCCATGCACATTCAGACCATATCTCAGGGATTGACGACCTGAAAATGATCACTATTTTGAACAAAAAAATCATTCCTGCTTTTACAGATGCAGAAACTGCAGAGAAGCTTTTGGCTTCCTATCGCTATATTTTTGAACAGGGATATAATGAAATATATAAACCGTTCATGCAAATGAATATCATTAACCCTTACCAAAAACTACAATTGGGCGATATAACCGTACAATCATTTGCTCAACTACATGGGCAGGTTCCTTCTTTGGGATTTCGTATTGGCAATTTAGTTTATTCCACAGATGTTAATTATTTACCATCTGAAAGCCATGCTTATCTGGCTGATGTTGATATTTGGATATTGGATTTTTTGCGGTATCATTGGTCACCATCGCATGGATATATCGATAGTTTACTTGATTTTATTGCTAAATTCAAACCCAAGAAAGTTATTCTAACGCATATGGCGCACGAAGTGGATTACATAGAATGCCAACGCATCTTGCCAAAAATAGTTGTACCAGGTTATGATAGTATGAAAATAAAAGTTCAAATTCGATCTATATAATTTTTTTATAAATATAAGGGTCGGTTATTATGCAAAATATAAAATATAACGGATTATTTAGGCTAAATATCTGCTTTCATGTTAAGAGCTAGAAGCTTCCTAGCTATGCTTAAAGTCAATAAATTTTTTTGCTAAAAAGTGAATTAATTTTCTTTACCTGCTGGCTATAGTGAGGCATCTTTCTTAACTACCTCAATAAAACTTGATTAACCAATCTTTGCGGTAATAAGGAAATTTTTATGTATGCTTTAAAGCAACAGCTTGATTACAACGAAAAGACACTATGGGACGACTGCTTAATTACATTACGGCATGAATGCGGAGAAAGTGCTTATAACAGCTGGTTGACGCATTTGCGTTTCGTCGGCATTAGAGATGACATAATTATTTTAGCTGCGCCAAGCAAGTTAATAAGGGAGTGGGTGCTGACTCATTATTTTGTTAAGATTAAGGAGGTGTTATCCTTAATAGAGCCTCAGCTTAATAAAATTGATATTCAGATTTCTACTACCAATGAAGCGGTTAAAGAGCCTGCAGAGCAAAATAAGTACTCTCAACATAATGACAATAGCAATCAGCTGGTAGAAGGGGAAAAGCGTAGTTTTTCAGGCTCTAACTTAGATAAGCGGTTTACTTTTGAAAATTTTATTATTGGGGATAGCAATCGTTTAGCATGTAATGCAGCAAAATTATTGGCAAGCACTATCGATCAGGAAGCCAGTATAGTTAATATTCCTTTAGTTATCCATGGTATGGTTGGCAATGGTAAAACACATCTAATGCAGGCCATAGCTCATGAAATCAACCAAAATTATCCGCATAAAAATGTTGCATATTTAAGCGCTGAGAAATTTATGCATCAGTATATAGTAGCAATTAAAGCTAATAATATAATTGGTTTTCGTGAAAAGATACGCCATATTGATTGCTTATTGATAGATGACATTCAGTTTATTTGCGGTAAAGCTAGCACCCAGCAGGAATTTGCTCGTACCATTAATTATTTTATTGAAGGCGGTAAGAGGGTTGTGCTCTCCTGCGATACCACCCCATATAATTTGCAGCTTGACAGCCGCAGTAAATCAAGATTAATCGCGGGGATGGTGGTATCAGTAACACCGCCAGATTATGATCTCCGCTATGCTATTTTACAAAGCAAAGCTCGGTTATTAGGTGTTGAACCAGGGCAGCAAATTTTGGAATTTATAGCGCAAAATATAATCTCCAGCGTGCGAGAAGTGGAAGCTGCTTTGCAAAAAGTAATTTCGCATACTAGGTTATTAGATATTGCTTTGAATCTTGAAAGCTGCCAAAATATTTTGGGTGAAGCAGTTGCAGCTCATAAAGTGCAAGTTTCCCTATCTAAAATCATTAATTGTGTAGCAGAATTTTATAATGTGAGAGAGGTTGATATCACATCTAAAAGCCGCGAAGCACGCTTTGTACTACCCCGCCAAGTTGCTGCATATTTGGCTAAGCAATTAACTGATAAAAGTTTGCAAGAAATTGGTTATGCATTGGGTAAGCGTGACCATGCCACAATTGTTTATGCGGTTAAAAAACTAGAAAAGCAAGTTAAGGAAGATGAAAAAATTGCCTATCAGATTACACAAATAACTGATACATTGAATAAATAAGCAAAGTGGCACTTGCAACTTGCTGCGGAGCTGATATATAAGAAAGAGAAGTTAATTATTTTATTTTTGTGTTTTGTTTTATGAATTTTACTACGCTAACTACTAAAGGAAATAAGTTTGATAACCCTTGGGGAGATAATGGTCATAAAAATGGTGATCGCCCTCGCCGTTCTGGTAAAATTGATGATCCAATAGCTGATATCATCAAAAAAGGGCAGGCTAAGCTTAATGAAATGCTTTCGCGGCAAAAAGGTGGTGATTTTAATAATGGTGGTTTCGGTGGTGGAGTTTTTGGCGCTTCCTTAATTATGGTTATTGTAGTTATAGCGTTGTTAGTATGGCTGGCAACGGGTTTTTATGTGATTCAGCCTGATGAGGAAGGCGTTATTTTGCGCTTTGGTAAGTATAACCGTACTGCTACCCCGGGCTTGAATTATAAATTACCAGTCCCTTTTGAAACGCTTGAAAAGATAAGCGTTACCACGGTTAATAGGGAAGAAATTGGTTTTCGCTCTAATGTTTCTGCTTCTTCTAGCGGCTCACGTTCGCCGTTTTCATCAATGCGTGGCCAAGCAAAAGATGCGAATAGCAATAAGGCTGTGCCGCAAGAAAGTATTATGCTAACTAGGGATGAAAATATTGCGAGTATCGATCTGGATGTGCAATGGGTTATTAAAGATGCAAAGAAGTTTTTATTGCATATACGCGATTTACCAGGTGAAAACACCGTTAAAATCAGCGCTGAAAGTATAATACGAGAAGTGATAGGGCAAGTTAATTTAGTGGAAGTGCTTGCTGAAGAGAGAAGTAAGATTGAGCAAGATGCTAAGCAACTGTTGCAAAAAACTCTTGATAGTTATGACATGGGTGTTCAGATTGATCGTGTTCAGCTTCTGCGGGTTGAGCCGCCAGCTGAAGTTCTAGAAGCATATCGCGATGTACAATCCTCTAAAGCTGATCGAGAGCGGGAGATAAATCAAGCGCAAGCTTACCGCAATGATATTATTCCGCGTGCACGCGGGGAAGCACAGCGAAAATTACAGGAGGCCGAAGGTTATAAAAATGCTTTGATTCAAAAGGCGCGTGGTGAAGCTGGAAGGTTTGATTCGGTTTATAATGAATATAAGAATTCTAAAGATGTAACTAAAAAACGTATGTATTTAGAAACTATTGAAGACATAATGCAAGGTATGAATAAGATCATTATTGATAAAAATGCTGCCAATAGTGTTTTACCGTTATTACCGATGGCAGATATGTTCAAGAAACCTAATTTAGCGTCATCGAGCGCAGTTGTTTCAGGTAGCGATAATAATGCGCCAATAGAAACAAATTTTGCACCAAATAATCAACAATAATATAAAGAAAATAGCTGGAGAAAAAGGTAATGGAAAAAAGAGTTGGTTTTATTAGTTTATTGAGTATTGCAGTAGTTGGTATTGTGTTGGCGAGCTCTGTTTATACTGTTGATCAACGAGAGATGGCTTTAGTATTGCAATTTGGTGAACCTGTTTCTTCTGTTCGTGAGGCGGGCTTGAACTTAAAGCTGCCCTTTGTGCAGAATGTGCTTTATTTTGATAATCGTATTCAGAATTTTATTTCGGATACTAAAGAAGTTATTGCTAAAGATCAAAAACAGATGCGAGTTGATGCTTTTTGCAAGTATAAAATAGTTGATCCATTGCGTTTCTTTCAAACTGCGAAGACAGAGCTGCGTTTTAAAAATCGACTAGATGGTATTGTTGATTCTAGCTTGCGCCAAGTTTTAGGCGGGGTTCCTTTTGATGCTTTGTTAAGTGAGAAACGCCGAGAATTAATGCATAAAATTCGCGATGTCGTTGGCGAGCAAACAAAAGGATTTGGTGTTGAGGTGGTTGATGTGCGCATTATGCGGGCAGATTTGCCAGAGGTTAGCCGTAATGCTGTTTATAATCGTATGCGTGCAGACCGTGAAAAAGAAGCGCGTGAAATCAGAGCAAAAGGGGCGGAAGATGCTAATATAATCCGTGCTACTGCTGATAAAGAGAGGCAGCTACTATTAGCTGAAGCTGAAAAAAAAGCACAATTATTAAAAGGTGAAGGGGACGCGGAAGCAACGAAAATTTTTGCTAATGCTTTTGGTAAGGATGTTGAGTTTTTTGAATTTTATCGCTCACTTGAGGCTTATAAAAAAGCTATTAATAAAGATACAGACACTATTCTACTATCACCTAACAGTGAATTTATGAAGCATTTTAATCCTAGTGAAAAGCGCTAGTTAATGCCATAATCGCGCTGTTAACTATATAAAAATAAGGTAAATCATGGGTCTTAGATGTGGTATTGTGGGGCTGCCCAATGTTGGCAAGTCTACATTGTTTAATGCATTAACTAGTACAGCTGCGGCAGAGGCAGCTAACTATCCGTTTTGCACTATTGAGCCAAATATTGGTAGAGTTGCTGTACCAGATGCACGTCTTGAAAAAATGGCGCAAATTGCGAATTCAGCTAAGCTAATACCCGCACAAATAGAGTTTGTGGACATTGCAGGCTTAGTTCGCGGTGCTAGTAAAGGTGAAGGCTTAGGAAATCAATTTTTAGCGCATATTCGTGAAGTTGATGCAATTGTGCAAGTAGTTAGATGTTTTGTTGATGAGAACATAACACATGTTGAAGGGGAGGTAGACCCCTTGCGGGACATCCAGATAATTGAAACAGAATTATTACTTGCCGATTTAGAAAGCGTTGAAAAACGAATTCCTAGTTTAGAAAAGCGTGCTCGTAACGATGCTTCATTAAAAGAAGAGCTAGAATTACTTAAAGAGGCATTATCTTTGTTAACTGAAGGCAAGCCTGTTAGATTATTAACTGCTAAATATAGCAATGATCAACTAGCGCGGTTACAATTATTAACTTCAAAGCCAATTCTCTATGTATGCAATCTTAATGAAGACGAAGTATTAACTGGTAATGCATTGTCTCAAAAGGTAGCAGAATTTGCAAGGGCAGAAAAGGCTAGGGTGGTTAATGTATCTGCGCAAATCGAAGCTGAAATTTCTGCTTTTGAAAAAGAGGAAGATAAAAAAGATTTTCTCGCGAGCATCGGCCTCGAAGAAACTGGATTAAGTAAAATAATCAGAGCTGGTTATGAAATGCTTAATTTAATAACTTTTTTTACTATAGGCCCGAAAGAAGCGCATGCTTGGACAGTTTCCAAAGGGGCGCTAGCGCCGCAAGCTGCGGGTGTTATTCACACCGATTTTGAAAAAGGCTTTATTCGCGCTGAAACTATATCGGCTGACGATTATATCACCCTTAATGGGGAGAATGGAGCGCGTATAGCTGGTAAATTGCGGCTTGAAGGCAAAGATTATGTAGTTTGTGATGGCGATGTATTGCATTTTCGTTTCAATTCTTAAGAGACTGTGTTACTATCGCAGTTTTGAAATTAGCATTCGTAGCTCAGCTGGATAGAGCGCTGCCCTCCGGAGGCAGAGGCCGTGGGTTCGAATCCCGCCGAATGCACCAAAATACTATTTGAAAAATTATTATTTTTACTCTATATATCTTTTATTATTAATTATAATTGTTTATTTATAAATGTCTAAAGATGAAGTTATAGTCTTGCAAGGTAAGGTATTAGAATTGTTGCCAAGTGCTACTTTTAGGGTTGAGTTGGAAAATGGCAATCACATAATCGCTTATACCTCTGGTAAAATGCATAAAAACCGTATTCGCATTCTTGTTGGTGATAGCGTAACTGTGGAGATGACGCTCTATGACCTAACTAAAGGAAGGATAACTCATCGTCAAAAGGCTGGCTCACCGCCGCCTGTCAGTAATAAATAGGTTGAGAGTATGGATGAGAGTAAAAAATTTGTTCTAGCTTCATCATCTCCTGCCAGAAGGGAGTTATTGCGACAAATTGGTTTTGCTCCAGATATTATTGCTGCTGCTGATATCAATGAAACTCCTTTGCCCAAAGAAAAACCCCGTGCTTTAGTGCTTCGCCTTGCGGAAGCAAAAGCATTAAAGGTAGCAGAACAATTCCCTGAAGAAGTGGTTTTAGCGGCGGACACAATCGTTTATTGCCGCGGGCAGATAATGGGCAAGCCTGTTAATGTTGAGGAGGCAAGGCAATTTTTGCAAAAACTTTCTGGCCGCCGGCATAAATTGTTTACAGGGGTTTGTTTGGTAGTTAATGCGCATCGAAAATCAGTGTATACAGAAACAGTCGTTAAAGTAAAGAGGCTTACAAGCGAAGAGATAGAGACATTTATTTCCAGTAATCAATGGCAAGGAAAAGCAGGCGGGTATAGCTTGCGCGGTGCTTTTGCCGCTTTCATTGAGTATATTAGTGGCACTGATTCCTGTATAATCGGCCTGCCTTTAAATAAAACTTATAATTTACTCCGCCAATATTTGCAGCAAAAAATTAGTTAATTATAGTATGAAGCCTATTGTAGTATTATTATCGCCACAGATGGGGGAGAATATCGGGGCGATAGCAAGAGCGATGAGTAATTTCGGCCTAGATGAACTGCGGGTTGTAACGCCGCGCGATGGTTGGCCCAACCCTAAAGCAGCGGCAATGGCTGCTAATGGGGAAGATATAATTGATAATGCAGTTGTTTACAATAGCTTTTCGGAAGCAATATGCGATTTAAATTATGTTTTTGCCACAGGGGCAAGTAAACGTGATTTACCTCAGAATGTCTATTCTCCAAACAAAGCAGCACAAAAAATAGCTGCTTTAAAATCTAATTCACAAAAAATTGGTATTGTTTTTGGCCGTGAGAGTACGGGGATGCATAATTCAGAAATAGCGCTTTGCCAAGCGATGATTAGTATACCGTGTGCACAAACTAATAATTCTTGCAATATTGCGCAAGCGGGGGCGATTATCTTTTATGAGGTATTTCAATCTAACTATTTGCCGCCAGAAATTAAACCGTCAGAGAATTTAGCTACGCAAAAGCAATTAATATGGCTATGTGATTATGTTTACGATAATTTACAAAGCCGCAATTTTTTCCCGACTAAAGAGCGTGCCGCTATGGCCAAACAAAACCTTGCCTCTGTTTTTGCAACAGCAAACTTGAATTATTCGCAAGCGCAACTGCTAACAGGAATTTTTCGATTTATCCTAGCGAATAATGCGCATTTTTATCTTGAGAAAAAATAAAGCTTGCAATCTAGTTTAAAGGGTGTTAGTCAGATGGTTAACTTGCCATAAGGCGATATATTTTCTAACTAAAAAGCTAATTATGTATAATAACAAAGATAATTTTCGTTACCGCTGGAAAAGTTTTATTAATTGGCATGCTGTTGCAGCGATATTGCTGCTTAAACAAGCAGCCCATGCGGATGAATTAGCCAATTTTTATCAGTTGAATAATTTAGATAACCCTTTAACCGAAACATTAAATAATTTTAAAGAGGGTAGTAGATATTTACAAAAGCCGCAATTTGCTAAACTTATTCTTGCTAAGCAAAATGCAAAAGCAAGCAAGATGGATGTATTAAAAAATGAGTATTATCTGCCAGATCAGTACATACCACCTTATTTCAGTAGTGCAAATCCTGATTTTTTGTTTCATTCTCAGTTGCCATCCGTTAGTGATGGGTTTTTACGCATTGAGTTTCTAGATATTATCCCAGTTTTAAGCATATTTAAAAGCTTTGAAGATATAATTTATGCCCGTTTACAACAAATTGAAATACCTTTGGCATTTGTTAAAAGTGATTTAAATGATCAAGAAGAATTTTTTGATTTCAGCCAAGAATTTAATGAAGAATTTTTCTCTAATATGGGCGAGAATACAGGCGATGAAAAGCCAAATTCAGAGAAAAAAGATAATGCATCATCAAAAAGATGTAATATCCCAGAAGGTTTTGCCAAACCAGCAATTTGTTTCTTGGCTGAGGAGTGGCAGCAAGCTTATGAGGAGTTTGCATCTTCGCCATTTGCTTTTCGCGGTATGGCAGGGGATCGTATTGATGAATTTGTAGAATTTTTGGAAGCAGCTTGGGGCTGGGCAAATAGTTGGTTTAATTTTGATTAGAATTAATTGAGGTTTATTATGATGGTATCAGCAGATGCGCTACAAGCGCAATTCGGCAAATTGAAAAAAGCTAGTTGGCGGGAGCCAAGCTTTATGAGAAAAGAGGAGGCGAAAGAAGCTGCACGCAAAGTAATGGCAAGCATTAATTTTACCCCTAAATCATATACCGATTTCACTATGGAAGAGCTTGAAAAATATGAAAAAAGCGATTTGGAAAAATTGCGAAAAAATTTGCTTAGTGAAAAGCGAAGATTATCAGCTGTTAATTCCACTATAGCTAATGGGCGTAACTTTTTTGAGCGTATTTACAAAATTGCTGCTGAAAATGCTTATGATAAAAATACTATAATTACAAAAATAAAAGAGATAACTAGGATTGATAAGAATCCTAATACAGCTAATTACTGTGATACAATATTAAAATCTCTAATGAAGAAAGAGTTACCTGAAGATATAAAATCTTATTTTGAAAGTGCAATAGATAAAAGTAATAAAGGAATAGCTAGCGGGCGTGAAGATATACACAATATTGATGAGAAGTTAAAGCTAGTTGAGCAACGCATAAAATATCTAATAGATTTAGAGGAAAAGGCCAAGCAGGTAGCCTCAACTCTACAATTAAAGATGCCTGAATTGGTCGTTGATAAATCAATACATATTAATGAGATAAAAAAAGCGGTAGTGTTTATGGCATCAGTTGCTGCATCCTTTATGGTGTTAGGCACTGCATCAGCGGCCACTCTAAGTTTGACATTAGCGGCGACCGCTTGTGCTAAACACTTTACCCATCAAAACTACCATGACCGTATGGACAAGCTAACGGACTTAAGTAATAAATATATATTGTTTGGTATTTCTGGTCTTTCAGTTGGCATAGTGGAGGATTTTATTTACTATGGCGTGCAATCGCTGGGCTGCAAAAGCGATGCTCAAGATAATAAAATCTCTTATTTTATAAATACTGCGCTAGCCTCGGGATGCTGTGTAGCGCTTGGTGCAGTGCAAGGTATAGTTACTTTCTCTTTTATTAAAGGGGTAGAATTAATGCAGGAACAAGTTAATTATTGGAGTGATTTTAAGTGTAACAGGGAAGGAGCTCAGTTATCTAAAGGTTTTACTAATAAATAAAACTGGGGTGTCTTCCCTTCACAACAATCCTAAAAATTCTTTAGCCCTATTAGTTTGCGGTGTAGTAAAAAACTGTTGGGTTGGGCTATCTTCTACTAACTTACCATGGTCAAAAAACCATATTCTATCAGCAACATTTTTAGCAAACTGCATTTCATGTGTAACTATAAGCAAAGTAATTCCTGTATGTGCAAGGCCATTGATTACTGATAGCACTTCTTGCACATTTTCACGGTCAAGCGCTGAAGTTGGTTCATCAAAAAGCAAAACTTCAGGGTTAATCGCCAATGCTCTTGCAATAGCAACCCTTTGTTTTTGACCGCCAGATAGGCTTTTGGGATATTTATCTGCGTAATCCTCTAGGCCAACTTTCTTTAACAAATCCAAAGCAATATGTTGGGCCGTTGTAATTTCCTGATTAAAAACTTTTATTGGTGCGTACGTAATATTTTGCAGCACAGTTAAATGTGGAAATAAATTAAAGTTTTGAAAAACAGTGGTGATATGCTTATCTGATTTAACATCAAGGTCTATTTCTCCCTGATCTATAGTTTCTAAGCCTTGGATGCAGCGCAATAATGTTGACTTACCACTGCCAGAAGAGCCGATGATAGCAATTACTTCTCCCTTCTTAACAGCGCAGGAAACATTATCAAGGATAACTCTTCCTGCATACATCTTACTCAAATTTTTAATGGTTATCACGTAACTTCCTTTCTAAAAACATAGCTAACAAGCTAAGTACCTGAATAATTATATAATAACAAGCTGCAGCTACTAACAATGGGGCAAAATAACTATATTGTTCAGCCGCAACTAACTGTGCTCTTCGCATAATGTCAACCTCGCCCAACGTTGCGATTAAAGCGGATTCTTTAACCATATTCACAACTTCATTGACCAGCGCTGGTAAAATATTCCGCAACGCCTGTGGCAATATTATATCAAGCATCATCCGCCAATAAGGAATGGATAAAGCTTTGGCAGCATCAAACTGCCCTTTATCAATAGATTGTATTCCTGAGCGAATAATTTCCGCGACATACGCCCCAGAATTTACTGAAAAAGCAAGAATTCCAGCGGCAAATACGGATATATTATAACCCGTTACCACTGGTAAAAGGTAGTAGACAATTGAAAGCTGTAGTAATAGTGGCGTTCCTCTGATGACAGAAATGTAAGAATATGCTAGGAAACGCAAGTAAAAATTACTACCTAGCACAGCTAGAGCAAGCATTAACCCTAAGCATAAACCAAAGAAAACAGCCAAAAGCGAGTATTGTAATGTTACCAGCGTGCCGTTAACAATATAAAATACCCATTTGTATTCTGGTAAAAAAAACTCTATCATTTAATTTTGCTGCCCTTCTTCAATTCCTTGATGAAGCCATTTTTTTTCTAAATCCGCTATTATACCTGTTTGGCGTAATTTATTTAATGCTTCATTAAAATCATCTACTAAAGGCGAATCTTTTTTAAAAGCGATGGCATTTTCACCTGTATAATCATCAATTTTAATGCTTTTAAAATCAGGGTTTTTTGCAATTAATGATTTTGCTACGCGATCATCAAGTAAAATTGCATCAATTCTACCTAAGCGTAATTCTTCTACCATCTGCGGAACTTTAGCTAACGCAATGACTTGTAAAGAGGGATGCTTTTTTTGTTTATCCTGCAAATATTGATGCATGCTAGAACCAATCTGGGCGGCAATTTTTTTATTATCGTATTTTAAAATTAGCTCAGCATTGTCTTTACCTTGCATCATCATTTCCAAATAATTGGTATAATAAGGGTTAGAAAAACTTATATTTTGCTTTCTTATTTCGCTCGGCGCGATAGATGAGATAGCAAAAGTTATTCTTCCTGTTTGTAGGGCAGGTATTATATTGCTAAAATCCATATCTTCAATTTTGAGATTAAAGCCCATTTCCTGAGCTAAAGCCCGGGCAAGATCAATGCTAAATCCTTTAACCTTCCCATTTTCTGTATATTCAAAAGGGGGGTAATCAGCGGAAATACCCATAACATATGTTTCCTGATGATTTACTGTGCGCGCAACCTCGCTCTCAACACCTTTGTTTAAATTAAAAGCTATCCAACCAATCATGATACAAAAACATATGATTAGACCTTGTAATATAGTATTTCTCATTATTAAATCACTACTTTTTCTTCATTGAATAAAGATTTTATGTATGATCTTCAATCATGTAAAGAAAATTTTCTTTTTAAAATTTCTACTAAGTCTATTTTCTCCCAAGAAAAACTGCCATCTACCCTTGGATTGCGGCCAAAATGGCCAAATGTTGCGGTGGGGGTATAAATTGGCTGCCTTAATTTTAAATAATTACAAATTCCTCCTGGCGTTAAATCAACAATATCAGTTATATTTTCTGTTATAATGTCATCTGTTTCAATGCCAGTACCATGAGTATTTATATAAAAGGAAATAGGCTCTGGGAGGCCAATAGCATAACCCAATTGAATTGTGCATTTATTTGCAACTCCTGCGGCGACGATATTTTTAGCTAAATGGCGCGCCATATAAGCGGCAGAGCGGTCAACTTTTGTAGGGTCTTTACCAGAAAAAGCACCGCCACCATGTGGCGCTGCCCCGCCATAAGTATCAACAATAATCTTGCGGCCAGTTAAGCCAGTATCGCTTTCAGGGCCGCCAATTGTAAATTTACCAGAAGGGTTAATTAATAAATTCTCTTCTGTGCACATCCACCCAATAGGTAATGCTGCTTCTATAATTGGAAATAATAATTTTTTAAGCTCGGGCTGCATCATTTTCTTAGGGTGTTGTATTGATAACACAATAAGTTTTGCTCCAATGGGTTTACCCCCATGATCATATTCAAGGGTTACTTGTGTTTTAGCATCTGGGCCCAGCTGCGGTAATTCTCCTTTTAAAATTGAATTCGAAACAAGTCTTACTATACTATTGGCATAATAAATTGCTGCAGGCATTAAAGCGCTTGTTTCTTGGCAAGCATAGCCAAACATTATACCTTGATCACCAGCGCCAATTTTTTTACGAGAATTGCTCTCTACGCATGCAGTTATCTCGCTAGATTGCCGCTGCAAAAAATTGATTATGCCAATATTTTTACAGCTAAAACCATTTTCTCTATTATAACCAATTCTATCAAGGCACTCTCTAACAATAAAATCTATTTGTGTGCTGCTTAAATGATGATAAGAAGCCGTCTCCCCGCTGAGGATAATATTGCTATTGGAAGCCATCACTTCGATAGCTACTTTAGCATGAGGATCATTTGCAATGAACTCATCCAATAAACGGTCAGCTATTTGATCGCAAAGCTTGTCAGGATGGCCAGGCGAAACTGATTCGCTAGAAAAAGTATAATGGCCTGGGCTAAGTTTTTTTAAGTATTTATAGTACACTGTTTAATTGTTTTTGTAACTATAACAGGAAGCTATAGCAAATTATTAACAAATGCAAAGGAAATAAACTATATTAAAACTGAAAATAAAAACTTATTAATATCTTATTAACTTTGCCTTTCCCCAGAAAATTCGATAAGAAAATAAAGTGTAACCAGCGATAAAAGGCAAAACTATTACCACGCCAATTAATATAACCAGCAACGAATCAAAAGAACTTGCTGCTTGCCATATATCCATTTTATCAGGGATGATATAGGGGTAAAAACTATAAGCTATCCCATAAAATCCTAATAAGAATAATACAACTGCGCCTGCAAAGGGTAACCAGCAGTAGCGGTCTTGCGGTAAAGGCAGTTTATTTAACCACAAATGCAATTGCCAGATTAACCAAGCGGTTATAAGTGGGATTGGCAATAAAAAGAAAAAATTAGGAATGGTAAACCACTTTTCCCAAATTCGTGCGCTAACCAATGGCGTCGCCGCGGAGACTAATATCATACCTAAAGAAACTCCCCAAAGCGCCTTTTTTGCCCATTGCACAGCTTTTTTTTGCAGCTCATCTTCTGTTTTTATGATTAGCCAACATGCACCGATAAAGACATATCCCGCTGCCAAACAGCCGCCTACCATAGTGGCAAAAAGCTGTGCCTGCCAAGTATAGTTAAAACCTAGGATGTAAATACCCAACATATAACCTTGCGTAACAGCGGTAAGTAAAGAACCAAACATAAAAGTTTTATCCCATAGCTTTTTATGCTTATCTTTCGCCTTGACGCGGAAGTCAAACGATACTCCGCGTAAGATCAAACCATTAATCATAATCGCAGTTGGAATATATAAAGCTGTAAGGATTTGGCCATGCGCCACTGGGAATGCAACTAATAAAATCCCAACGCTTAACACCAGCCATGTCTCGTTCGCATCCCAAAACGGGGCAATAGAGGAAACCATAAGGTCTTGTTCTTTATTTTCTGCGAAACTTAACAGCATACCGACGCCAAGGTCATAACCATCCAAGATCACATAAACCAAGACCGAGAAACCCATTAAAAAAACAAATATAACAGGCAAGTTATCGTAAATTAAATCAAGTATAATCCCCATCGTTATCCTTCTTAGCCATATAAAACAAAACCGAAACAAAAGAAATTAGCAAAATCACATAAATCGATAAATACATGGCCAAGCTACTGCTAACCATATATGAATCAACATTTTTTGCTGCTGCATCAGCCGTTAATAGTAAATTATATACTAAAAAAGGCTGCCTGCCTATTTCGGTTACATACCAACCCATTACAGTTGCGACCCAACCTGAGAATGTCATCATCACCAAAGCTAATGACATTTTTTTAGACGGTTGCTGGTGACGAAATAACTGCCACGCAGCCGCCCAAGAAACTACCAGCATTAATAAACCTATGCCAACCATTAACCTAAATGCAAAAAATACTGGTAAAACTGGTGGATGCTGATCGGCAAACTCATTCAGACCTAGCACCTTACCATTCCAATCATGCGTTAAAATCAGGCTGCCTAGTTTAGGGATTGATATTTCATACAAATTTTTACGCTTCTCGTTATCAGGAATAGCGAATAACCGCAAATCCGCCCCTTCTTCAGTTTCCCATATACCTTCCATCGCGGCGATTTTGGCTGGTTGATGCTTGATTGTATTAAGGCCATGCAAGTCTCCCATAACAATCTGCAAGGGGATTAAAATTGCGGCAAGATAAACGCCAGTGCGTAGTGACAAAAGCACATGCGCCGCGCGGTTATTTTTTAGCCATTGATAGGCCGAAACGCCCGCAACTAAAAAAGCAGCCGTCAATCCAGAAGCAAGTAACATATGGGTTATTCGATATGGCATTGAAGGGTTAAATATCACCTCCAACCAGCTGGTTACATGTGCATGCCCATCAATAATAATGAACCCCGCTGGCGTTTGCATCCAGCTGTTTAGAGCTAATATCCAAAATGCCGAGACAGTAGTACCAAAAGCCACCAAAAAAGTGGCAACGGTATGTATACGATTAGAAACTAGTTTTTCACCAAAAAGCATAATTCCAAGAAACGTTGCCTCGAGGAAAAACGCTGTTAATACTTCGTATGCTAATAATGGGCCTGCAACATTACCAACCCGCTCCATAAACCCTGGCCAGTTTGTGCCAAATTGGAAGGACATGGTAACTCCAGAAACCACTCCCAGAGTAAAGCATAAAGCAAATATCTTTACCCAAAAGCGGTAAGCGCGCATCCATGCTTTTTCACCTGTTTTATTGAAACGTAATTTGAAATAAAGCAATATCCACCCCAAGGCGATGGTGATGGTTGGGAATAATATATGAAAGGTAATGTTTGCGGCAAATTGTATCCGCGCCAATATTAGTGCATCTAACATAAAATTTTCCTTTTAAGCGGTTGCATCTTACCTTTTTGAAATTATAATGAGATTGACCAAATTTAACAAGTTTTTTAAAATTCAAAATGTCAAATAAATTTTACCCTGATGTTAATTCATCCCCTAATTTCCCTGAACTTGAACAAAAAGTTCTAACTAAGTGGCAAAACGGAAATTATTTCCAAAAATCAATCCGTGGTGAGAAATCATACGTATTTTACGACGGCCCACCATTTGCCAATGGGTTACCTCATTATGGGCATTTATTAACAGGGTTTATTAAAGACATATTTGCCCGCTACCATACCATGCTGGGTAAAAAAGTGGAGCGCCGCTTCGGGTGGGATTGCCATGGCTTACCCGCTGAAATGGGCGCTGAGAAAGAATTAGGCATCTCTGGCAAAGTTGAAATTGAAAAATTTGGTATTGATAAATTCAATGAACACTGCCGTCATTCAGTGTTAAAATATACTAAAGAGTGGGAAGAATACGTTACCCGCCAAGCGCGCTGGGTTGATTTCACAAATGACTATAAAACCATGGATATAAACTATATGGAAAGTGTGTTATGGGCTTTCCATACATTATACCAAAAAGGATTGGTTTACCAAGCTATGCGCGTAATGCCTTATTCTTGGGCCTGCGAAACACCTGTTTCAGATTTTGAAACCCGTATGGATAATAGCTACCGCGAAAAAACCAGCAAAGCAATCACAGTTGCATTCAAATTGGCATCCGCCCCTAAATTGCCTAAGCTTCCGCAAGACGTTGATTATTACATGGTTGCGTGGACAACAACACCATGGACTCTTCCTTCCAACCTGGCCCTTGCCGTTGGCGCTGAAATTGATTATGCTTTTATTAAAAAAGACGATGCTGTCTATATCATAGCAGCAGCTTTAGCTGGGGGTTATGCTAAAGAATTAGGGGAAGATATAATAACCTCTTGCCAGGGCAAAGAGTTGATTGGCCTAAAATATCAGCCTTTGTTTGATTATTTTGCCACCCATCCTAATGCATTTGTGGTTTTACCAGGGGAGTTTGTAACCACTGAAGATGGGACTGGTATTGTCCACATCGCCCCAGGCTTTGGTGAAGATGACCAAAAACTATGCCAAGAGCATAACATAGAGCTAGTTTGCCCAGTTGATAATGCTGGGAAATTCACCCACCCTGTTGCAGATTATCTCGGTATGCAAGTTTTTACAGCGAATGACCCGATAATTATCAAGCTAAAACAACAAGGCTCCTGGTTGCGTACGCAACAGTATACTCATAATTACCCTCATTGCTGGCGAACTGATACACCTTTGATCTATAAAGCAGTGCCGTCTTGGTATGTCGCTGTGACTAAAATCAAGGATAAGATGATTGAAAACAACAAGCAAATAAACTGGATACCAGGCCATATTCGCGATGGTTTATTTGGTAAGTGGTTAGAAAATGCGCGTGATTGGTCTATTTCACGCAACCGCTATTGGGGCTGCCCAATTCCTATTTGGCAAAGTGACGATCCAAAATATCCATATATTGAGGTTTATGGCTCAATTGCAGAGATTGAGAAAGCCTTTGGCGTTGAAGTTAAAGATTTGCATCGCCCATTTATTGATACATTAGTTCGACCAAATCCTAACGACCCAACAGGAAAATCAATGCTCAGACGGGTTCCTGATGTTTTGGATTGTTGGTTTGAAAGTGGGTCAATGCCTTATGCGCAAATGCATTATCCATTTGAAAATCAAGATCATTTTGAGAGGAATTTTCCTGCTGATTTTATTGTTGAGTATCTCTCGCAAACACGTGGATGGTTTTATACTTTATTGGTGCTTTCTACAGCGTTATTTGATAAGCCACCGTTTTTAAATTGTATTTGCCATGGGGTTATCCTTGGTGATGGCGGGCAAAAACTTTCGAAACGTTTGAAAAATTATGCTGATCCAAAAGAAGTTTTTCAACACTATGGCGCTGATGCAATGCGTTGGTATATGGTATCCTCACAAGTTATGAGGGCACAGGAAATAATCATTGATAAAGATGCAAAAGGAATTGCAGAAGTAATCCGCTTAGTAATAAAGCCAATATGGAATGCTTATCATTTCTTTACCCTTTATGCCAATGCTGATGGCCTAAAAGCGGAATTTTCATATTCTTCGCCTGAGCTGCTTGATAAGTATATTCTTAGCCGCGTCATGCAAACTGTAGCTAAAATCAAAGTGGCAATGGATGATTATGACACGCCAAGCGCCACTGCAGCAACGGAAGCTTTTTTTGAAGCTTTAAATAACTGGTATATCCGCCGCAATCGGGAAAGGTTCTGGCGCTCGCAAAAAGATGCAAGCAAACAACATGCTTATAACACACTATACACTGTTTTGCATTTAATGTGCCGTGCAGTTTCACCTTTGTTACCATTGATTACTGATGAAATATATCAAGGCCTTACCGCAGGGAAAGATAGCATCCATCTTGAGGATTTTCCCAATGTAGATAATAATGTTATTAATGAAAACCTTGTGCAAAATATCGAACGCATGCGGGATGCTTGCAATGCCGCCTTACGCCTTCGTAATGAAAAAAGCATACGCATACGGCAACCCCTCTCAAAGGTTACTTTTATCGGAGTTGGCCAGCAGTTTTCTAATGCCGAACAGCAGCAGATAATCTTAGATGAAATCAATGTTAAATCTTGGGATAATCTAGATAAATCAGAAATAAAAAATTATGCTAACTACAAGCTTAAAATAAACTTTCCGCTTGTTGGTAAGCGTTTGGCACTTAAAGTGAAGGATATTATCAAAGCCAGCCAAAGTGATCAATGGCACCTTACCGCCTCTGGCAATATAATGATTGCAGGCTGTGAATTATTACCGCAGGAATTTAGCTTGTTATTGGAGCCAAAAACGGAGTTCAAAGATAATATTTGTGCTTTAAGTAGTAACGATGCTTTGGTAATGCTTGATTTGGAAATAACCGCTGAACTAAAAGCGGAAGGCTTAGCTAGGGATGTGATACGCGCCGTGCAGCAAGCTCGTAAAAATGCTGGTTTGCAAATTACTGATAAAATAATTTTATGCCTGCAGACTGATGCTTTAGAGCTAAGTAGCGCCATTAGTGCTTGGCAGCATTATATTAAAGAGCAAACCTTAACTAAAGAGATTATAACTGCTGCTGCCGATAAAGCTTATCAGGAAGAAGTAGAGATTGAAGGGATGCGGTTGTTGATAATATTTTGAGGAATGGCCTAAGTTATACTACTTCCACCCTACTATAGTTATTATCTCCACTGTTGCCCTTAGTTGATTAGCGGAATCAATTGGATATTCTGTAGCTACTTGAGTAAAGAATTTTTTTCCTGGGAAATGGTGTGGCCGTCGTAATAAATAATTGTTTTCTCCTAACCCTTTGATATCAAGCAGTAATGATTTGAGGTCGCTATATTTTATAGTTAAATTATAAGTATCGGCAACGGGGTTGATAAAACCTGCGCGGCTAAGCAGCCTAGCCGCATCTTTTACATCGATAAATGGAATAACTCTTGCGGCAGCGCTATTATGTAGCTTAACATCTGCCGCTAGAAGTGCTTTTCTCAATTCTTGGAGTGTTTGGCTGCCGAATATAGTGGCGATAAAAATACCGTCTTGGTTTAGTATGTTATGGTATTGAATCAAAACACCAGGCAAATCGTTAACGGAATGCAAGTTTAAATGCGAAATAATAAGATCAAATTTTTTATCAAATTTTGGTAATAGCTCTTCTTCATACAGTAAGGGGTTTTTAGCATCTTCACCAATGGTGGTATGAGTAATATTTTCTATGTTAGCTAAATTTGCCAAGAACTGCCCATAAATCAAAGCATTTTTAAATTTTCGAAAATGAAAATCTTCATTGATCCTGTTTGCTAGAATTTTCTCAGTATATTTGAAAATAAAATCGTGTTTGTGAAAGTTTTTGCTAGCACGTTGTTTGCGCAGCATGTATAATTTTTTATCAAAAATTAGGTGGTTAGATGAAATCATTTTGCAAAAATGTTTTGTACAGGTTGGGAATGATGTTACTCGATTTGCTATTTCCGAGCAAATGTTATATTTGCCATGTGCAAGTTTCTGCTGCCAACACGTTGTGTTCTACTTGCTGGCGGCAGCTTGATTTCATCACCTTACCTGTATGTAATTATTGTGGTGAAAGAGCGTTGCGAGAGGATATCGCTAAAAATTGTTCATGCCGTGCGAATGGCGAAATACGGCTTAAAGCAGTACGCTCCGTGTTATATTTTAATCAAATGGCGCAGAATATTGTGCATAAATTCAAATACAACGATGGCACGGAAATACAAAATACCCTCGCTAGCTGGCTTGCTAATGCAGCTGATGATCTTAGTACGCAAATTGATTTTTTAACGCCTGTACCTCTGCATGTGAAGAGGTTAAAGTCACGCTATTATAATCAATCCGCCTTGTTGGCTAATCAGTTAGGAAAAAAATGGCGTAAGCCAGTGCTGCGGACTTTGTTGATAAGAATAAAAGATACCGTGCCGCAAGTGGGCTTGAGTAAAAAGCAAAGAATTAAAAATATTCGTCAGGCATTTATTATAAACAGGCATTGGCAACCTTTGATCAAAGGAAAATCAATAGCACTGATTGATGATGTCATAACCACTGGCGCCACCGCCCGCGAATGTGCCAATGTTTTGTTAAAAAACGGTGCTGCCAATGTATTCTTGCTTACAATTGCTCGAAAATCGAAGGAATAGATTGCTAACTGATTTTTTTTAACATTAATAATATAGTAAAAGCGTTGAAAAAATTAAAAAAAAACTAAATTAAATGTTGATTTAATGAACGATGTATTTTTATTTTTTTTGACAAAATGAAAATAAAGTTTAATTTCTGCGAGTGAGTACTAAATTAAGTAATAGTATAATTAAGGAAATTGAATATGGTAAAATATCTAAATTTTACAATTAATGAATTAAGATATGATGAGCTGATAGATGAGGAAGTTATTTTGTTTGATAGTATTAGAAGATTGTTTTCTAATGAAAATAATAAGCGTCTATATGTGAATGCAGAGTTTTCTGAGATTGAAAGAAATGCAGCCGAAGGTAGAAAATTTTATTTAAATAATTCGAAATATTTTATCGCCACAGAGGCTAAATTCTCTCCTGCAATAGATTTGGTGAGAAGAGGAGTTGAGGCAGGGAAAATGGCCATGCGTACTGATAGCAATGGTGATCTATACTCACTGGTGAGATATAAAGATACCATGCTATTTATAATCAAAGGAGTAGATAATATAGCATTAGCTGATTATTTGGGTGTGGAGTTGCCGAAGATGGAATTTTTAGTTTCTTACCGTTTAGCATCAATCCACACTTATTTAGCAATTAAGGATTTGAAAACTGGAGAGTATACTGATAGAATCGGCTTCAATCCAGATAAATATCTATCACCATTTGGAAAGCTATATATCCGCGATGAATCTAAATATGATGAAGTTTATTTTCGCGGCAATGATTACACGCAGAAAAATGGCTTGAGAGATACAGCATCACTATCTATTGATCGCTATGTAACCAAAGCTCAGTTTGATGAAATTAAATTAACTTTGGGCAAAATTAAGAGCTATTTGGCAAACCCTATGGGAGGTAATGATATACCTCATATTATATCAAGTAATGATTATAATATCTTGCAAAATAATTGTAACATGATGATTTCTAACATTCTTAAAGGAGCAGGAATCTTTGCTAAAGATGATCATCCATTTAACTTTCATGAGTATGATCGTTTAAATTTAAATGATGGTGGGGTAATTCATAATATATTTTCAAACCTTTCGTGGAAAGTAACTTATTTAAACTGGATTAGTTTGAGCAAAGCTTTTAGCTCTTTACTATCTTTTGCATCTCATGTATCGAGCTATCTAAAATTTCTTGATCCAAAAAATTCTATTTATATCGAAAAAAATGATACTGAGTTTATGAAAGCGTTAAAACAAGAAGATTTAAAAAAGGCAAATACATTATATACGGAATCAGATGCTAATATTGTAGATGACTTGGGAATGGTTCCTTTGCATTATATTTATTGTGTAGACAAAGATGCAGAAGCTAAAAAAAGCTTAATGAAAAATTTGCTGAGCAACACTACTCTTTCTAATATTAATAAATTAGATAATACTGGCAACTTTTTTCCATTAATGAAAGCTGCACAATGTGGCACTCTCAGTGATATGCTGAGGTTAAAAGAGGTAGGGGCTGATCTAACATTACAAAATAACCGAGGCAATGTTGTCCATGAAGTGATTTTAAATAAGTATCCTGAATACCAGCAGAAGCTTTTATGGTTATTAACAGAAGTGCCAGAAGAAATTTGGAAGCAAAAAAATAAACAATTAAATAAAAATATATACGAAATGCTAAATTGCACTAATCATCAAGAGTGCAAGAAAAAAGTGTTTATTGAGCATACTGAAATTGAATATAACGTACCTTCTTGCATTCATGAACATGATGATTTTGGCCATGGCTGTTTATCACATAATGATTCTGATTTATATTAAATGCCAGTAATAAACTTGGTTTTGGGCATGTAACTACATGCCCAAAATTTTTGATTGTGCAAACACTAACAACATATTAAGCTAAAATGCATAATTATAATATTTGAAGCTATTAAATTTGTATAAGATAATACATATAGTTATGCTGCTGTTAACAATTTTTTGCAGTTCTGCAGAGGCAGGTGATGTATATGCTTCATGTATTAAAGCTTATGATTTCGGCGCAGATGGCGATAATGAGGTAACAGTTTTTCCGCTAAATAAAAATTGTGTTGAAAGCTGCGGCCAGGCTTGCACAGTATTTTCGTATATTCATAATGAGGTAGAAAGAAACGGTACTATTATAAATGATTGTATTACCAGTTGCCAAAGTGGAAGTAATTTTAGTAGCCGTTTTGTTAATAGCTATGATAGCAATTTAAAAAAATATTTATTGGCTGGCCTAGCAAGTGTTGAAAGCACGTGTAAAGACCAAGCTGTAGCCAAGAATAGCGCAGTTAAAACTGGGCTGACTTCTGCTGTTAGATTAATGGCAATTAATATATCTCTTGCCGCTTCAGGCGAGCAGCTCATATACTTATGTGGTAGTAAATCACTAACCTTAACCCCAGTTTATAGCGGGGTTAAAGTTAACGCACCACAGTCAGAAGATTGGTCGGTTACCGCTTTTCGTAATAGTATAACTGATCGTAGAGTGCATCCGTGCTTGGCAGGGATCACTGATCAAGCATGGAATAATTTAACTTCGCCAACAACTTTCTCGCGCGATTATTTAATGAATCTATTTAACGCCCCGCGGAGTAACTCTGAAACGGCGGCACGAGAAGCAGAAACTTGTTTATGGAATGCACGTTGGCCAAATTTTTATAATACTGGTATTTATGCTGCGGATGGTGATGATCTCAGTATTTCGTGGGAGGGGGATTATGGGCATCGTTCTTCGCCATATTTAAATAAATATCAGGATCGGCAAACAGGTTTATTATGCATGCAATCATTTTGTGGTGCTAATGGCAATGCAACTAGTTGTAATATCTGTAAGCAATATTGGCGGGATAACAGCGTTATTTTGCTTAAATCTTTTTCTACTGATGACACAAATTTGTCACCTAATACTAATGCGCCAATACAATTGCGTGGTGAAGATGCCAGGCCTAGCATTATAGATATCCAGGATTTTGGTTGCGATCAAGCATTTGCAGGTAATCCGTTATATGGCCTGGAAAGCAGCCTAGCTGATCGTAATTTGGAGATTGATGCTGAGCAATCTCCAAAAAATAAGTGCGAAATGAAGGTAATTAATGCAGGCATTGGTTATTATAACCTAACAGGAAGGCTTTCTGGATTAACAACTAATAGAAGGTTATTGGCATTACGGCACTTTGATAATTTCAATCCTAATCCAAGTGAGCAAATTTCATGGTATGGGGACAATATAGGAGGATATACACTTAATGTAAATTGGGGGGGGTGCCCCCATACCGAGGGTGAAAATTTACAGTATACTATATCTAATGTCGACGAAACTATTCCAGATCAGTTTTGGAGAGATGTTCCTAGAGAAGTTTTTCTGCAAAGAAAAAAATTAGTTTTAGAGACGCCAACTTATATTGGCAATGGGCAGACAGATCAAGATAAGCCTGGTACACTTTATTTGCGGATAAAGCCTGATCAAGCACCCAGTAATGTGAGTAATTTAATAAAAAACTTATATGAAAGCCCTGGTAATTATCGCGGTTCATATAAGTTGAATATTAGCTCTTCTACAACCATTTCTACTTCGGATGGATATTTACAGGAAATAGTTCGTGCAGTGAGTAACTCTTTGGTTGGCTATGATATAACAAACCCGCAAGCGATAAAACCAGACCATGGGGGGGCAATTGGCTCTCTATATCGGGGGGTAGTTGTGCAAACTAAATTCATTAACATTATCACTGCCTTATTAACTCTATACATAGCTTTCACAGGAATCGCTTACATAATTGGTATTGCCAAAATAACCCAACAAGATGGTTTGGTTAGGTTATTAAAAGCAGCACTTGTTATAACTTTGATCTCGCCACAAAGTTGGGAGCTTTTGAACACATATTTAATTGACCTTTTTGTTATTGGAACATTGAATCTTACTAGTATGTTTTCAGTTGATATTTTATCGGCTATCCAAAATCAAAACATATCTATTTCTACTACAGGTGCTTTTAATATATTTAAATCATTTGATTATGCTGTTGAAATCATAACTAGCTGGAAATTTTGGTTAAAAGTATGGGCTACAGGTTTTATTGGAGGATTTTTTTTGGTAATATTAATTACAGTTTCTGTTGTTTATTATTTTTTATCTTTAATAAGAGTAACGATGGTCTTCATATTTTCATTGATCATGATATCTATATTACTAGTGCTTTCGCCAATTTTTATTCCATTAATCTTATTTCAAGTAACTAAAAATCTGTTTGATGGCTGGTGGAAAGCACTGTTTTCATTTATGTTGCAACCAGCCATGGTGTTTTCTGCAATATCGATATTTCATTTTTTAATACTTATAGTGATATATTCAACATTAGCAGTTACAATATGCCCAACTCAATGTGCTTTAACGTTTTTCAATAAATGTGTTATGGATGTTTATTCTCCGTTAAGTAATATGCATGAAAATTATGGTTTTTATGATTATAGCTTCGGTAATTTGCTTACACTTGGCATCATAATGTTCAGCTTGTCTTATACTATGTTTCATTCTATTTCTTTCTTTAGTGATATTGTGCCGCGCATTATCAGTGGTGTTCCTAATCGCTTAACTTCTATGGGTAATTTGGCGTCAAGCGTTGTCTACGGGCCGAAGGGCATATACAATGCAGCATCATCATACGGAAGTTCAGTTGCTAAATCTTTCTATAGGGGGCTTGGCAGGGTTCCTTAATGCTCTAATAAAATCCTTGGTATTGTTTTTATATTATTGTAAAATCACCTCGCGAATAACAAAGATAGTTTAATGTTTAAATTATACGTCCGAGATGTTGATTACAATAAAGATGATGTCTTTAATATTATAAATGGTTTTAAATTACACACTGTATTAGCTGGCTCTGGGCCGTTAGCTAATTTTTATTCGATTGGCGCTATGGTAGAGAATTGTCTCTGGCCAGCGTTTTCTTCTATTTGTTTGGGGTTGTTTATTGCGCTTTCTTTAAATGTTAGAGAACAATACTATAATTGTGGAGCTTATGATTGGTTGATGAAGAGATTATTTGATCTGCCTGACTATCATTCTAAAGCTTCTATCGATAAACAAAATATTACTTATGAAAGTTATTCTGGCAAAGAAGTTTGTTATTTTTTTAATCGTTATAATGCAGTTAATTCTAGTAGTGATGACGCTAAAAGGATACTAAAAAATTTTTTAAATAAAGAGTTTTGCGGCGTCTCAATAGGTAATTGCCATGGTCATTATGCGGTTTTAGTTCGGCAGCATCCTCATGTTATAAATATACTTAATAATATGATTATTTCGACAAGTGCATTAGTTACCTTATCTACGGCCACTACTGCTGCATTATTGCATTTTGTAAATATAGATCAACACGCTGCCCAGATGATGTTTGATTCAGCTTTTCTAAGTATTAGCATAACTGTTTTATGCGGAATTATTTCTAATAATCTGTCTCCTCAATTTGTGGAAAGAACCATGTAAAGAAAAAGTTAAAATCAGTGAAAAATATTAATAGATATTAAAAATATTCTTTTTTTGTAATGAATTAAAATATACATATATAATAAAAGGTTAAAGATCTTGAAATATACAAATAATTGTGTTATACGTCTTGAGCAATAGTTGTTTAAAAATACTCACCTGTAAAATGAAGGGTGTTAATAAGCTTTTTTAAGTGTCAATTATTGCGATCTTATTGAGCTAACATTCATTTGTATTGGTTATAAGAATTTTTAGGCGTTGGATTTTAACCATAAATTGGGATAGTAAAAATGGGAAGAAGAAGTGACCATACTAAAGAAGAGTTATCTAATTTAATTGTTGATACTGCTTTTGAGATTATAAAAGATAAAGGCTATAATGCCGTTAGTGCTCGTAAAATAGCTGATAAAATTGGTTATACTGTTGGTACTCTGTATAATACTTTTGCTAATTTGGATGAAATTCTTTTACATGTAAGTAATCGTATACTAGATATGCTGATGGAGAAATTGGCAGAATCTGTAAAAAGTATGTCAAATCCTGAGGAGCGTTTATATAATTTTGCGCATGAATATATTGAATTTAGCCAAAATAATTTTAACCTATGCGCAATGCTTTTTGAGTATCGTTTTCCAGAAAGCCAGCAAATTCCAGATTGGTATAGCAGCACTATCGATCGTATATATAACCTAATCGGTGATAATTTGCATGAAATAGCCCCTAATAAATCATATGAAGAAATAAGGATGCTCACTAGTGGCTTATGGGCGGCTGTGCACGGAATGTGTACTTTATCGATGAAAGGAAAGCTGCATCGTACACGTATAACTTCCATCAATGCAGTAGTAGATATGTTAATTGATACAATTATGCGTGGTTTAAAATAATTATTGCATCAATTGGTTAATTAAAATAACTTAAATGAGGTGGGTTTAATCATTGCCATAAGGGGGAGCAATGATGTTAACAAAAGGCATGCTATTAGTAGTTTCTTCCATGCTGATAGGCTTTGCTTTGGAAGGTGGTAATATAATGGTTTTACTACAGCCAGCGGGTGCCTTTATAATCTGCGGGGTTGCTCTCGGGGCTTTTATAATAAGCAACCCGCGTGATCTTTTGCAAGACATATGGCAAGAATTAGCTGATTTGAAGCGGACTGCAGCTTATGATAAACAAGATTATTTAGAATTATTAGCTTTCTTATTCAATTTTTTCCGAGTGCGCAAGCAGCGCTCAGTTACCGAAATAGAAACACAAATTGATGATCCTTATAATAGCGTTATGTTCAAAAGATTTCCAGGTATTTTAACTAATAATGAGGTGGTTACTTTTTTTTGTGACCAAATACGCATGCTAACAATTGGTTTGGAAAATATTTATGTTTTTGAATCTAGTATGGAGGCGGCAATTACTAATAAAAGGAACAAAGTAGATGAAGTTTCTCAATCGTTATATAAACTAGGTGATTCTTTGCCGGCAATTGGCATAATCGCTGCGGTTTTAGGGGTTATCAATGCCATGGGTAGTATTGCAAGTGAGCCAGAGGTTTTGGGTAGAAAAATTGCTGCTGCTTTAATTGGTACTATGTTTGGGGTTTTTCTAGCGTATTGCTTGGTGATGCCGGTAAGTTCTTTTTTGCAAAAATGTGGCCATAATAAATTATATTTTTTAGAATGTATTAAAGCAGGCTTGCTTGCACATATACAAGGGAATTCTCCGATGATCGCAGTTGAAGTAGCAAGGCAAACTGTTCCTGAGAGATATAGGCCAAGTTTTGCGGAAGTGGAGGCTTTATTGGATAACCAAAATAGAAACCCTATAATTACTAATTATTATGCCAGAAAATTCAAATAGTGACGCTAAAAAAGGCAAAGAAAGGCCTATAATTATTAAAAAAATATCTGGTGGTGGGCATGGTGGTCACCATGGAGGTGCGTGGAAAGTTGCTTATGCAGATTTTGTAACGGCGATGATGGCTTTCTTCTTATTAATGTGGTTATTAAATGCCGTGCCATCAGATAAGTTGCGGGGGGTAGCGCAATATTTTGAGCCGACTGTCGGAATGCGTGGCCATAAAGGAATTGGAGTTGAAGGAGGGCAAGCTTATGATAGTGAAGAGGGTATTCATGCTGCAGATAAGGCGCGCGGCGTTACCTATGGTGTCTTACGCAAAGGAGAAATCTTTGCCATGCCTGAAAAAGGTACAGATGCCACTATTGAAGAAATGGAAAACGAACATTTTGCCCTCGTCGAGGGGGAGCTTGAAAAAGTTATCGCCACTGACCCTGAAATTACCACATTTAAGGATAGTATAAGCCTTGTGCAGACCCCTGAAGGGTTGGTTATTCAGCTTATGGATCAAGATGAATATCCAATGTTTAAAGCAGGGAGTGCAGAGTTGCAAAATTATACTAAAGGTATTTTGTTGAAGATAATCAGATTAATCCAGTATTCACCAAACTTGATAGCAATTGATGGATATACGGATAAATTTTATGATATTGAAGATGTTAATTATACAAATTGGGAATTATCTGCAGATCGTGCTAATGCCACGCGCCGTTTTCTAGTTAGCAATGGAATAGTCTTGGAAAGAATAGCGCGCGTTTCTGGCCATGCCGATAATGATCCTATTGTGGCAAACCCCCAAGCGCCGCAAAATAGAAGAGTTGCTATTACTTTGCTGCGCACTTCTATTGCTCCGCCACATAAATTATCAAAGCCTACGGCAGCTCCTATAGAATAGACCTCTTTTATAAAACGGGGTTTTGCAAATAGTTATGTCAAATTAACTGACGCTATCAATATACCAATCATTTCCATACCAATAAAAGGCATGCGTACCTTTAGCTTTTAACTCATCTTTGTATATAGTTTTTATATCGGCACAAAATATCGGTCTATCGCTAAGATCTAATAACAGATTGATATTATTTGGGCAGGAAGTAAGTGGATGGTAAGTTATTAGTAATTTTTTATCAGCAAGTTCGCATCTTGATTTATTACAATTAGCTAATTTTTTATCGGATAATTTCAAAATATTTTTTTGGCTATAGTAATCACGCCAAAAATTTCGAACGAATTTAGCCCTCATTAAATCAGAGAAATACAATTGACCTTCAAAATTTATCGCAAATAACTTAGCATTCTCACTTACTATTACATCAGGGATGGTTATTTTTTTGATATTTAACAAAGATAATACTGCTATAATTATACCTATTAAGCGTAATTTACTCCGTAAAAATAAATACAAAATGATCCCGATAGTAAATATAAGCAATGAATCTTTTGAGATTGAATAATTTGCCAATTTCGCATGCGGCAAAGAATTAATAAATTCAACATAATACAGTAAGCCCGATAAAATTAATTGTAATAATTGCAATGGTAAAAATTCAAGGCTTACAGGCATTAGCAATAGAACTAGCATTACCAATGGCATAACTAAAAAATCAAACATTGGCACACCTATGGCATTGGCTAATACTGTATAAACAGAAAATTGGTGAAAATGATATAAAATATATGGCGCCGTGATAGCGCTAGCCATAATTGTCGCTAAACAAGTAGTTAATATATACCTACAATATACTGGCCAATTTTGCCCCAGTTTAAAACCACTACTAAACAAATATACCAAGCCAAGGGTTGCCATAAAAGACATTTGAAAGCCAGCTTGCAAAGCGGATTCAGGAAATAATAACAACAACATAACGGCCGCAACAACCAGCATGCGCTGCAGTTGCGCTTTGCGATTAAATAATATCCCTAATAATACTAAACTAGACATGATAAAAGCGCGCTGTGCTGAAATCGGCATACCAGTTATTGCTAAGTAACCAGCGCTACCAATAATAGAGATTAACGCCGCTATTTTCTTACTATCAAAGTAAAGACATATAGCAGGAAAAAAAATTAAAATGTAGCGTGCGCTAAAAAACAATATTCCTACAACTACAGTTAAATGCATGCCCGAAATTGCTATTAAGTGCAAAAGCCCTGCCGTTTGCATTTGGGCATAAACTTGAGAATCTATTTGTGAAGCATCTCCAATTAACGTTGCCACTACCATACCGCTGCTAGGTTGTGGGATTGTTGAATTAATGCGGTTGGCGATATAATGCCGCAGTTGATTGAAATAAATATTAGTATTTTTCGCATCAACGCTATGATCATTATATAATTTTGGTTTGCTTAATGCGTATCCCACAGCATCAATTTGGCGAAAATAATTATAATTAGCAAAATCAAATCCACCTGGCAATACTGGTTTTTTAGGTTGCATCAAATTAGCATAAACCCCTATCCTTTGGCCGACTTTAAGGGTTTTATCACGAATATTTATACGTACCTTGCGCGGCCTTTCTGAGCTCTTTGTATTAGGTAGCCAAATATTAGTTAAAACAACTTTTCTAGCTTCTTTATTGCAGCTGATATCTTCAATTGTGCCAATTATATAATGAGTTTGTGAATAATCTATTTCAACAGCTGACATCCGCTTTAAATTATTCGTACGCCAATGCATTGCCCCATACCCTGCAAAGAAAGTACATATAATATAAATAGTAATAAATTTTTTTGTATAACTGCATAGCAACATCGCAGCAAAAATTAATAAAGCAGCAAGATAGCTGTTTAAGAAATTAGTTAAGTAAGCTATTATACCCAATAAAATAAATAAAAAAGATATCTCATACAAAGAAGATTCTTCTTGATGAAAAAGATCGTGGCTAGTAGTAAAAAAGTTCCTTAGCATGATTTAATTGAGTATGTAACAGCTTGTGTGCAAAATTATAATGAATTTTAGCAGCTTGTTGGAAATTATACCAGTCTGAATTTTGCCAATTACGTTGCCACACTTGCTTATGCCAAGTAATACGTTTATATCTGGGTATTGCTTTTTTCCCATAAAATTTAGCTAAAGCTTGATATCTTTCAAGGCGCGTATTTTCAGCATTGCCCTCCATACAATAAGTTAAGTTTTGCAATAGCTCCTCTTTATATTCTGAAAGCCGCGGGCAAATAGGGTTTAGTTTTAAACGATACAGATTAAATATCATACTTGCGGCTTGCAAAAAACGTTCATTATTTGATACTTTGGGTTTTGCAAGGCGGTCATCTTGCCAATTTAAATTTACAATATCAGGTTGGTGCATGAAATCGGTGTGTCCTAAATCTGGTAGCATTTTCCCCCAAAATCTCTGCGAGGCGTTGAAATCAGAAAAAAGCCCAACAAAATTTTGATGCGCCCATGTATCCGCATAAACATGCGTGGCGATCCCTATATAATAAGGATTTTCACTGGCAATAGCATTCTGTAGACATTGTTTGGCATTATATGAATCCGCTGTTGTAATCAAAGGATGATTTTTCCTATCTTTTCTGGCCACTTGGCTTTGCTTATCTCCAGGCATAAAATGGAAATATAAAAAAATATTTTTTCTTGCCATTTTGCGTAAATTAAAAGGATTAAGCGATTGAGTAATCAATTGATTGCAGTTTAAATGCCAATAATAAATATCATTATCATCAACAAATTGGCAGCTATATGCTATTTTATGAGCCATTTCTGGATGATAACCCGCCCTTGCAGCTAAAATATAAGTTATATAGTAATGAAATTCATAGTTCATAAGTAAGTTATGATTAATTTAAGTTCTTAATAATAACTTATGTTAACCACTGCTGGGTAGACACGTAGAAAAAATTATGTCATCCTCGCTGCGAGTGTATAAAACGGAGTAACTATAATGGCAAATTACTTGGTAATTGCGGCTAGCAGCACTATTGGCCAAAAACTTGTGGCTGAGCTACGCCAGCAAGGGCATAATGTCATCACTACAGCGCGAGATAATTCCAAAATAACGCCAGATTTTATCTTGGATGCTACTGATTTTCATGCCGTAGACAAAGTTTTTGCTGAAGCAGGGCAGTTAGATGGAGTAGTCAACTGCTGTGGATCATTATTGCTAAAACCAGCTCATTTGACTAGTCATGCTCAATATGATCAAGTGATAGCAGCTTCCTTAACAACTGCGTTTGCTACCGTGCGTTCAGCTGGCAATCATATGCGCGCTGGGGGCTCGGTTGTGTTAATTTCTTCTGCAGCAGCTCAAACTGGTATTAGTAATCATGAAGCAATAGCAGCAGCAAAAGCTGGCGTCATTGGTTTGATGCGCTCAGCCGCGGCAACCTATGCCTCAATTAATTTGCGTTTCAATGCGATAGCTCCAGGTTTGGTGGATACTTGCCTTACACAAAATATTATTAATAACCCTGATTCATTAAAATTTTCGTTATCCATGCATGCCCTCAAAAGGATTGGTAACCCTGAAGAAATAGCAGGGTTGATTGCTTTTTTACTTAACCCCGCCAACAGCTGGATAACTGGCCAAATAATAGGCATCGATGGTGGCCTTGCGCATTTGAAGGTGCGTAATAGCTAAATGAAATTACCTATAACATCCTTCTAACTTATCAAAATCATGGAAAGACCTTGAGCGCGGCATTCGCATTTTTTCTTCATGCTTTGCTATTGCTGGATCAAAATGATAATTATGGCTTTGGATATGATAGCCTTCGTATGCTAAACCAAGCGCAGTACATGTTTTATGCATGGATACTAGATTATGCTCGCCATCATCTATAAAAACAATTCGATTGGGTAAGGGGATTTTATTACTCTCACAATACTTGGTGAAATGGCTAAAGAAATCTTGAAATACCCCTCCTTTGCTATTTAAATCATGACAGAAAAGTATGCCTTGATGATATATAGTTTCACAATCATCATGTAAACCTAGTTGTGCGGAAAGTTTGGGGCAAGGATGTAACGTTTGTGAGTATTTTTTATTAAATTCAAGCCCTTCAAATGTCGAAAACTTGACATCAAGCTTATTAAGTTGCTCTGCAGTAACTTTGGCAATTGAAGGCTTCCCATGGACAAATGGCTGCCTTGCGGTTAACCCCATGACGGATGCTGAAATCATTATCTTCTCTAAAAAGCAAAGGAAACTAGAATCAACTAGCTTAGGGCGTATGATAGATTGGGAAGTGAGCCAGCGCGGATATACATCGACTTTGGCTTGTTTAGGATTATATCCTTCCATACAGGCATTTTTAACCATATCAAAAAATTGTTTGACTGATCCCCAGCTGGAGGTAGAAGTGATAATAGTATCATCTATATCTATTAAAAATAATGTCTTATTTGCATCCTTGGGTAGTTCAATTTCGCTAAATCTATTTATTTTTTTGATATTAATTGGTTTTAGTTCTTCTGATCGTGATTTCATGACAATATTCTCCATTCAAAGTAATTTTGGCGATAATCTAAGGAATATCGAGTATTTAGTGTAATATGCAGAAAATAGCCTTGCAAAACGCTTCTTATAGTAAATAATTTAGGCATCAAGTGCTGCAATTAGAGATATTATAACTATAAAAAATAATATATCTAGGGATTTATTAAGAAATAAGCTATACTCAGGGCTGAGGTACATCCAGCTATGGATAATCGTATGAAAACTGGTTTTAAATATTGTTATTATGCACTTAGGTTATTGAATAAAGTTCAGTCATCGGCATTAGAAACTAATAAATTAGTTGATATTGAATTAATTAAAAAAGCTATCTTTTATGCCAAAAAATATCACGGCATACAAAAGCGAGATTCTGGCGAGCCTTTTTATTCGCATCCTTTGGAGGTTGCTTACATGTTGACTGAATTCACAGTGCGGACGGATCTAATCGTCACTGCAATATTGCATGATACAATTGAAGATACAGAACTAACGCAAGGGATAATTGCTAAAAATTTCGGGAAGTTAATTGCAGAGCAAGTAGAAGATCTAACCAGAATTAAAAATGGGCGCAAACTGAGCTCTAAAGAATTACTAGACTTATTATGGAAACAAAAAAAATTCGATATTTTGTTGATAAAACTCTTAGATAGAGTACACAATATACAAACTATTAATGCCAAGTCCCCTGAGAAAGCAACTAAAATATTAAAAGAAACTTTAGATAACTTTCTTTGGATGGCTGCATATTTAGAGGTTGTAGATATAGAGAGTAAATTTAGGAAAATTTGTTGCGATTACCTCAGGCCTGAACCATCACTAAAAAAAAGCAATTCTGAGGAACAGAGCGTTTTAGAAAATTTGATTAGCAACTCTAACTTTTTCTAATTTTTCAAAATGCAATACGCCAAGCCAAAACCCAAGTAAAACTGGCAACATTAACGCTAAGGCACCGTAATTTCCCAAATGGTGTACAAGGAATACCAATCCAAAAGATGTCACTGCTGACATCACTGATCTCGTTAAGGCATAAATCATTGAACTATATGTAAATCTCTTAAATACGGGGAAGTTTTTAAAGAATACTGGTACTGCTGGAAAATCTGCCAGAAAAAATAACATAATGTAACATTGAATCATCATAATATCCAAAGAACTGGTTGCATATTCGAATAAATAAGGGGAGGAAATAGCAAAAATCAAAAAACCACTTGCGCGCACTTTGAGAATTTTCAAAGGATTAACTTTGTAGCTTAAAAATGCAATTACTATCATTATAACAAAACTAATAATAGAGATTATAAAATTCTGTTGGATAACTTGAGCGGCTGTAAATCCAAACTGTTGCTTTAATAAATTACCGCAATGAATATATGCCAGATAAAAGCACATAGGATAACCGCATTGTATGACAAATAAAGATGCAGCAGTTAAGAAAGAAGCCTTTTCTTTGTAAGGAATACTTTCAATAGCGCTTTTATCATGATCAACCTTTTCAAAAGTGACTTGTATTCGCTTCTTAGCGTCAGCAAATACAGGGGTTTCTCTTAACGTAGTCCTCGCAACTGTGCCAACTAATGCAATTAAAGCTCCTATCCAAAAAGCAAGACGCCAATCAAAACCATTTGAAGTGACCAGAGCAGCCACCCCAAGTGCGGCACTTGTTCCCAATACTGAGCATATACTCATAAAACCCGCTACAGGATATTGTACTGGTGGCTTGGTCATTTCAGTGAGATATAATATAGCCCCTATAATTTCGCCCATAGATGCCATTCCTTGCAGAATACGGCATATAGTAACAACCCACGTAGCGGTTATGCCTATCTGTGCATAAGTTGGTAAATTAGCCATAACAAGGCAAGATACTGCCATGATAGTTGTTGTAATAATAACCGTTGCTTTACGGCCAATATTGTCACCCAACCAGCCAAAAAACAAGGCGCCAAATGGCCGCATGAAATATGTTGAACAGAATGCTAACGCTACAAATAACTGCTCAGTATAAGGATCAGTCTTAGGAAAGAATAGTTCGTTCAATAACACTGCTAAATGCACATAAAGCATCAAATCGAAATATTCGAGAAATGTGCCAATTGATAATAAGCCAATCGCCTCTTTATGCTCACGCTTTAGTGAGCTAAAATACTGTTGCTTTCCGGTTGCGCTTATAGAACTCATATTACCCCATCTGGTTTTGTATTTACACGCATTGAGCTCAAAATAACAACAAGTTAACGCTAATGCAATGATTTTAAAAAAAACACTGATTAATACTTTTAATATACCTCGTGCAAAACCTATTTATGTGGTGCTAATAGTAGAAGTTGAGACGGAGAGAGAAGGCTGAGTACTGAACATCGATAACGATTCAGGTATTGAGAAGACGCACCTGAAGTACTCAGATAAAAGGGGGTCTAATAGTGGATTAAGCTTTGCTTAATCCACTATTGCAGTAAAGCGCGAGTTTAGTTAGTACCCAATACCACTCTTCCCTCATCAATACTAACTTCTTCTACAGGCTTCTTTTTCTTTGCTTTCGCTTTTTTATACTCTGACCTCAGGAGCATTAAACCTGATAGTATAATTAAAGCATAACCGTAATAAGACTGCCTAGATGGAATTTCATTAAAGATGAACATCCCTAGCAATCCACTAAATAGCAATTTAGTATAGCGGAAAGGCACTACAATCGATAGATCATGCTTAAGAGCTTTAAAGTACGCCACGCCATGAATAAAATAAGCTACCGCTGCTAAAACAAGATACTTAACATGCCATAACTCTAAACCAAACTCTTCCCATCTATAAAAACTTGCAGGAATAAGATTTAAGTTAACATTTCCCCATAATGGCAGATAAACTGTTGCATAATGCTCCCACTTAACCAAAGCAACGGGTGCCGCCCACATGCAGGCAAATAACATTAGGTAAAACATTTGCGTCTTGTTCTTCTCAGTTCTTCCCAATAGCTTTACTGAAACTGTATTCATCGTCCAACATCCAATGGCAATCAAAGTATAGCCATAAAAACTATCGCGAGTTTTTTCTTGTAGTAGTAGGTTACCTGATTCAAGCAAATCTGGACGAACAACGATGAGAGCCCCGACAAATCCAATTAAAATTGCGGCGATTTTTGTCATAGTTATCTCTTCTCTAAAGAAAATCATACCAATGAGCACTAGCATAATATATTGTATGTTTTCTAATGCTGCCGCATCTGCCATCTGTACATAATTTAAGCCATGTACAAAACACATAACCCCTAATACACTTAAAGAACTGCGAATAATATGAACATGGATACGCTCCGTCTTCAAACCTCGCCACCCATCTTTTAAAACCCAAGGCAAAATGGCAAGTAAAAGGCCGAATTTATAAAAAAACACAATGTGAGGGGCGCTGAGCGAAGTACGCAGCACCTTGGAAGCAATGTCAACTATTGCTAAGCTGATGGTGTTTAACAACATAAATGCTATGCCGTAAAGAGCGGCATAATTTTTATTTGGTGTAAGCATACATTATTTTCCTATAAAATAAGCCTTATGAAATTCGCTTAAAATCACATTTTCGCATACAAAAAAAGCTCGCAAAGCGAGCCATGGGTCAATGAAGTGAAGATGATAATTTTATAGTCGAAAACATAAGAACTAGGGTTGCATAAAATGATCTTACGACCCATTATAACCCAGTTAAGTAATTGATGCAAGCAAATAATCATTTTTCTTTGAAAAAAATTTCGATTGCTCAACAAGTTACTTTATTTATCTCATTGTAACTTTATTGCTGGTATGTATAATACCTGCTAGTTCATTTAAAGGGGTTATATGAGTATTTATTTAGATAGACTAAAAGAAATTTGGCATAAATATCTTCTTGGAGAATTGCTACAAGCTGTTGAAGAAATTAATGAATTAACACTGCAAATCACCGATGACAGAGAATTAGAAGAAGCAGAGTTAGCAGTTATATACGAAGCTAAAGGAGAAATACTATATGCATTTGAAGATAAGGAGAACGCATTAGCTGCATTTAATAAAAGCATACCGATTAGGAAGAAACTGCTCTCAGGAGACTTTGATATCTATATGTATATAAAATCAAAAACGGCTTGCATATATGCTGAATTAGGAAATTCAAAAGAAGCCTTATCCTTACTTGAAGAGTTATCTTCTATAACTGCTTCATCTTTCGAGACAAAACCTTCTTTTAACTTTTTGTTTTTTTATAACAAAAGCTTAGCTTATTCGCAATTAGGAAGGTATGGAGAAGCATTAGCTGAAAACGGAAAAGCTTTGCAATTAATCAAAAAATTACAAGAGATTAGCGGAACTTTAGTTAAAAAGCTTGTTGCGGATTTCATAACGCAATGGGGGAAAATTTTATTCTCCCAAGGTGATGTTGAGCAAGCCTATAAATGCGTAAATATAGGGTATGACATCAGAAGAAATATATATAAAATGCCACATCCAGATCTAATTGACTCCGCTATAGAAATTGCAACAATCTCACTTTCGGAGCATAATTTTCTTAGGAGTATAGCTGAATACAGTAATGCCATTAACTTAAGCAAAAAAGTTTTTGGTACAGAGCACAAAAAAACAATAGAGTTAATTGCTAAATTAAAAGATGCGTATCAAGAGCTACACGAATTTACTGAAATAGCTATTGCCAAAGATGATAGATTTGTTCCTGGTTATTGGCAAAGAAGGGAAGCAACAAAAGCATGCTTTGCTGAAATAGAAAAATAGCAGTTGCAATTAAATAAGTGTAGGGCATAATCCCTTTCAATAAAAGTTTTTGAAAGTATAACCAAATGAAAAAAAGAAAGGTTGTTGGCTCAACCGTGTTGGGAAATATTGTTGAATATTATGATTTTGGCATTTATGCCATGTTTGCTCATGTTATTGGCGCGCAATTCTTCCCTGTCGAAAATCAATATACTCAGACTCTATATTCTTGGCTTATTTTTGCCTTAGGGTTTATGACGCGCCCGATGGGGGGTATAATATTTGGCTATATAGGCGACAAAGTTGGCCGCAAAAGCGCACTTACCATTTCAATAATTGGCATGGCAATATGTACTTTATCGATAGCATTACTCCCTGGATATGCGCAAATTGGTATTGCCGCGCCACTTATATTAGCTTTTATAAGGCTTTGCCAGGGTATTTGCATTGGCGGGGAGGGCGCTGGTTCAGCTATTTTTATTTTAGAGCATCTTAGGGGTTATAAACCAGGATTAATTGGCAGCATTGTTATGGCATCAAATATGGTTGGCACTTTGCTAGCTGTTTTTATAAGCATTTTAATTACTCATTTTTTTGACAATGAGCCGCAAGCGTGGCGCTATGGTTTTCTTTTAGGGGCAGCAATGGGTGTTATTGGCCTTTATATGCGTTATAATCTAGAGGAAACCCCTGTTTTTCAAGAGGCTAAAAAAGATCAGAAATCTAATAAATTACCATTAGTACAAGTTATTTGCCGTAAATGGAAAGATTTAATTGTTGTGGCTTTTTTAGGCGGGGTAACAAGCTCTATGGCTTATACTATTCGCGGTAATATGAAACATTTTTTTGCGCATCTTGGTTATGCAGAAAATGAAACTTTATATTTGACAACATTTGCGCTACTAAATTTTATTATTATGTTGCCAATATTTGGAATAATTGCTGATAAAGCTGGCTATAAAAAGTTTTTTTATACAACATGCTATTGTACCATACTTTTAGTGACCCCTACTTTTTATATGTTTGCCAACCTTGATGTTGCAATTGTACTACTAGGATTGTTTATCTTTGCCGCCTTAACTGCTGCTATATGTGCACCTGCTTATCCTTATGCTATAAGCTCTTTTGCGCCCGAATTACGATATTCTGGTGTAGCTTTTAGTTGGAATTTAGGAATTGCAATATTTGGCGGCACAATGCCTGGAATTTCTACTTTCTTAGTAGAGAGATTTAACGATCAAGCGCCTTCTTATTATATTGCCTTTTTAGCGCTAAGTTTTATGTTGGTAAAATATTTATTTGCTAAAAAATCAAATACTGAATGAAGCAGCTTTCATTAAACCTTTTTTTGGAACAAGATTATAATCAAGATGATTATATAATATCTTCTTGTAATTATGAGGCTCATAAGGCAATTTATAACCCTCAATTCTGGGTTAATAATCGCATATTAATCTTAGGCAAGCATGGCAGTGGTAAAACGCATTTATGCAATATATTTGCTAAAAATCAACCCAATAGTGCTTTTGTTGATTTAGAAAAAACCTCTCTTGAAATATTCTTCAAAGCAGAAAATGCAATTATTGCCGAGAATATTGAAGAAGTATGTGAGGAAGCATTGTTTCATTTAATCAATCATGCGGATGAGCAAAAGCAATTTTTATTGATGACAGCAAGCACATATCCTCGTTTCTCTTTGCGCGATTTACAATCACGCATTAACGCTACCCAAAAATTCTTAATCAAAACACCTGATGATGAATTGCTACAGGCTATTTTATTAAAACACTTCACTGATAAACAGTTAAAAGTTTCTCGCGAAGTTTTAAATTATTTATTTGCCAGATCAATAAGAGACTTTCATTTTATTCAGGAATTGGTAAAAGCAATAGACCTAACCTCTTTACAAGAAAAGCGCAACGTTACATTGCCATTAGTAAAAGAAGTATTGCAACAAGAAAAGCTGCGCAACATGTTTGATTTATATGAATTAGAAGAATGATAAAATGATTCAGCAAAGAATACTCACCCTTTTAAAACAAACAGGTTACTTAACCTTAGATAAATTCCTAGCCGAAGTTATATCTTATTATTATACTAATAATCACGTATTCGGAAAAGATGGAGATTTCATCACCGCACCAGAAATTAGCCAGCTATTCGGCGATATTATTGGATTTTGGTGCGTTCATCATTTACTTAATGCACCAGGAGGCTTTTGTTTATTAGAGCTGGGGGCTGGTCGCGGCACTTTAATGAAGGACATCCTGCATATCATAAAAAAATTCCCCAAGGCTTATGCTAACTTACATGAAATACATATAATTGAAATAAGCCCTAGCTTGCAAAAAATACAGCAACGGAACTTAATGAAATTTAATGATTTAAAAATTATATGGCATAAGGACTTATCCGATTTTTCAACTGAGGAAAACATATTATGCATCGCTAACGAATTCTTCGACGCATTGCCAGTAAAACAATTTATCCGCACTAACAATGGCCTTAATGAGATAGTAGTAGTTATGGAGGATAATGAGTTTACCTTAGTGCAAAAGCCAGTGCTCGGTAAAGGTTTTGATATCCCCTCTCAGCTAACTGTTGGTGATATATGGGAAATTTCACCCGTTGGCAGTGTTATAGCGGATAAACTGGCTAATTATCTGCAAGCTTCCGCATATTCTGCTGCCCTATTAATTGATTATGGTTATATTGAATTACCAAGAAATGCAACTTTACAAGCGATTAAAAACCATAATCCATGCGGTATTTTGGAACATTTAGGTAAAGCAGATATCTCTGCTTTAGTAAATTTTACCGATTTAGCATCAAGATTTACTAGCAAAGGATTAAATTGCTCTATAAGCTATCAAGGAGAATTTTTACTAGCACATGGCATTGAACAACGAGCGCAAACTGTAATCAAAGCCAACGCTGATGCCGATGCAATCAATTCTCAGCTAAACCGCCTTTGTAATCCAAAACAAATGGGTACATTATTTAAGGTGTTAGAAGTAAATAAACCATCTAAATTAAAATGAATCGGTTTAGAAAGTTATATTTAATGCAATATTAATATGCATTAATCTATAATATTACTAAAAAAAATAAATCTTGCGTTTATTGGGCTTTTGGATACAATTACATCGTTAAAACCTAATGTAGCGGTGTTGTGAGTAAATTTTTAAATATTGTAGATAAAAAAGAGTTAATAGAAGATGATGGATGGCTTTTGATTGAAGGCGATATTGCTGAAAATAGCATACCTGCGGACTCTCGAGAAGAAGAACATAATATTTCAAGCTTTGGCATCGATAGGGCAAAAATCAAAAAGATTTCTGGATTTGCACAAGAAGACTTAATCGAGATGAGTAACTTTGCTAAATTAGCATATTATAAAGCCGATAAGGACATATCAAAATTAACAAAGCGTGGATATAAAACTTTTGAAGATTATAAAGCTGCTGGGTATACTATTATTCCTTTTAAAGGAGAGGTTGTTAAAGGCTCGTTAGTTGATGGCGGGCATGCAATTGGCAATATTTTTATCAAGGATAATGACATTGTAATTGCTTACCGCGGCACAGTTAGCGGCAATGATTGGATGTCAAATTTCGATGCGTTACAAGCAAAATATCCTGATTTTGCAGAGAACAAAGGTATTCACAAAGGATTCTGCGATATTTTTCAAGGCTCCAGAAAAGCAATTAGGGATGCATTATTTTTGCATATTGCTGATAGCGGCTTAAGATTAGAAGATTTAAATATCCAATTTACAGGCCATAGTTTAGGCGGAGCTTTAGCAAAAATTGCTGCTTTAGAAATGGCTAGCGACCCAGTTTTGGGCAAATGTATAAAAGGCATTGCCACATTTGGTGACCCTAGAGCGTTTGATTTCGATGCAGCTAAATTATACCAAGATAAGTTAGGCGAAAAAACTGTTAGAATATCCCAAGCTTACGACCCAGTGCCAAAAGTTGCTACTGGATTTATGGGGTATTCTCACGTTGGGGCACAAATCAAAATTCCTTTACTACAAAAAATAAAAGGAATTTTTCAAGGCATGCCACATATATTAGATGGTTATCATTTATATTTGAGTAGCACCTCTGAATCTAAGCTTGCATCTGAAACAAAAGTTTCTTTCTTTAATAGTTGCTCTAAATTTATGCAAAAATTATTATATGGAAGTAAAGCTAGTTTCTCTGCAACCAAATTTCATGCTGAAAATGTCTTAACAGAAAGAGCTGCGGCTCAAGAAAACGTTCTAGAGCGCTGCTAGATACCCATTCAAACTGAAAGTGCTGGTTTTATATACTTAAGGGCTGTGGGGTTTTACTTTCTTCATATAGAATAATTTTTCATAAAATTTTTCTATTTACGAATATGGCGACATTAGTTCTTAGTTCTCTTGGCGGTGCGATTGGTAGCCAGTTGGGTAGCTTTGGTATGATGATGGGGCAATTAGCTGGTAATATACTCGGCAGCGCCATCGATCAGCATATTTTTCCCTCTGAAACAGGGCATCGCGAAGGGCCTCGTTTGCAAGAATTAGCGGTGCAAAATTCTGCCTATGGCCACATGATTCCAATAATATATGGAACCGTGCGGCTAGCTGGTAATATTATTTGGGCTAGTGATATTCGCGAAACCCCGCATCATCACTACATAGATTATGGGGGCAAAAATAGTGCAGGGCAAACGCACACACAATATAGCTATAGTGTTTCACTAGCGATTGCCATCTGCGAAGGCGAGATTAGCAGAGTAAATAATATTTGGGCGGATGATCAGCTATTGGATGGTTATAATTATCAGTATCGAATTTACCGCGGTAATGAAGAGCAAGAGCCAGATCCACTAATTGAAGCTACTGAAGGTATAGCCCCTGCTTATAGAAGCTTAGCATATGTGGTTTTTGAAAATTTCCCGCTAACCGCTTTTGGCAACCGCTTACCAACTTTCTCTTTTGAAATAACGCGCAAAGTTAATACCCACAATAGCAATTTACTAAAGCCAGAAAATCTAGTGCAAAGCATTAATATTATTCCAGGCGCTGGTGAATTTGTCTACGATACAATCGCACAATATAAGCAACATGTAGATAATTCTGGTGAATATACTGTGCCGCGTGGTAATAAAATTTGCCTTAATCAGCATATAGACTCGCAGAAAACAAACTCAATACTAGCCATAGAAGATTTAAAATATACTTTGCCAAAAGTAACTTGGGTAGCGCCTGTGGTAAGTTGGTTCGCAAGTGACACAGATATTGCAAAATGCTACATTACGCCAGCGGTAGAGTTCAAAGAAAGTGCTATGTCATTTCCTGACCCGTGGCAGGTGAATAATTTTAACCGCCGAAATGCACCGAAGATTTTATATAACAACAATCAACCTATTTACGGGGGAACACCTTCTGATGCGGGTGTAGTTCGTTTTTTGCAGCACCTAAAGCAAACTGGTTACAACATCATGTTTTACCCTATGCTATTTGTTAACCAGTTGCATAAGCCATGGCGCGGGCGTATTAGTGGAAATAGTAAAGATGTTGCAGACTTTTTTAATAATAAAGAACACGGTTATAACAAGTTTATTTTACATTATGCGAAATTGGTAGGTCAATATATTGATGCTTTTGTTATTGGCTCTGAACTTATTGGCCTAACTGGTATTCGGGATAATGATAGCTTTCCAGCGGTAGAGCAATTATGCCTCTTAGCAGCGCAAGTTAGAGAAATTCTGCCAAACAGGGTTAACATTACTTATGCAGCAGATTGGAGCGAGTATCACCACACTAGCGGTGGTTGGTATAATCTAGACCCCCTATGGGCGCATCCAGCGCTGGATTTTATAGGTATTGATGCTTATTTCCCTCTTACTGCCAATCAACAAGAGGCTTATGATATAGATACTATTAAGCATGGCTGGCAAAGTGGGGAAGGTTATGATTTTTACTACGAAGATGTTCAGCGCAAAATTAAAAAACCTCTTTCGCCAGCGTATGCATGGAAAAACATTCGTTGGTGGTGGGAGAATGAGCATATAAACCCTGATGGTCAAACCAGCCCTTGGCTTCCGTGTTTGAAAAAAATATGGTTTACTGAGTATGGCTTTCCATCAGTTGATTTGGCTAGTAATCAACCGAATGTTTTTTATAGCAAAGATAGTGTTGAAGGAGGGCTGCCTTATAATTCGCAAGGTTACTCAGATGTGCAAGCGCAGCGCACGGCGATCGTTGCAACAGAAGAATATTGGCAAGCGCAAAATGATATGGTGGAGCGTTTATTTTTATGGACATGGGATGCGCGCCCATACCCAGCTTGGCCGAGTTTGAGCACTATCTGGGCAGATGCTTACGCGTGGGAACGCGGCCATTGGGTGCAGGGCAAGCTTGATACGGTTATGTTGGGTGAGGTATGTTTAGATTTATGTGCAAAAGCGGGGTTGCCAGTAGATAAGTTTGATTTAGACTTTCTTGGCCAAAGTGTAGTGCAAGGTTTTTTTCTCAATCGACAAATTAGTTTGCGTAATGCAATTAGTTATTTGCAGCAAGGGTATTTTTTTAGCATTAGAGAAAACAAAGGCAAGCTGCAATTTATTGATTTAAAAAGGGAGTTGTTAAGTGCCTCTATTCCAACAGGGCAATTAGTGTCTAATAATTATTTTGCACGGGATCATATAGATGTAATGCAAATCATTCAAAAAGCGGAACGTATATTGCCGCAAAATATTGTGCTAAATTATATCGATGCAACTTCTAACTATGCGGCTTCTAATGCGCAGGCGCAAATAGAGAATGTAGAAGCAAATTTACAACAAACTATATCCTTGCCAATTGTAACAAACCCATATCATGCAAGGCAAATTGCCTATATAAACTTGCATGCTAAATGGTACTCTCGCCTTGCGTATTCATTTATGCTGCCTCTTTCATATTTGTCGTTAAAACCATTGGATATAATCAAGCTAACTGATAATTTACCAAAGATAAGAATTAGCAAAATATTCTTGGGTAAAAACAACACCATTGAAGTTAGAGGCTATGCAGATGAACCGCGGATTTATCATTATCACTCTTCTATCCAGCATGCAAAAGATAATGTTACTAATAACTTTACAAGTAGCAATATTGAAATTTTGGATATATCAACTTTACCATTTGAGCAATATTCAGCAGCAAAGGGGCGTATTTTTATTGCTGCTTGCGGCGAAAGTGAAGGTTGGTTAGGTTGTGCTTTAAAATTAACCACAAGCGAAGATGCGCCACCTATAGCGCAAATAAAGCTTAAGCATCCTGCTACTATGGGGAAGATATTAAAGCCAGCTGGGGAATCTTCCCCTTATTTAATAGATCAAAAAAATAAGATAATAGTAAATATGCAACAAGGAAAATTACATTCGTTGCCTGCAAGCTTAGCTGATAAAGATTATAATCTAGCATTAATTGGTAATGAAATTATCCAGTATAAATATGCCCGCTTATTGCAAGAGGATCAATATGAATTAAGCGAATTATTTCGTGGCCTATATGGAACAGAACAGTATATTTCCTCTCATGCAATTGGTGAGCGCTTTATTTTGCTTGATCAAAACTTGCCGCAGATTGAGCTAGATAATACTTATTTAGGTAGTAACTTATTTTGCTATGGCAGTGATAGTGAGCAACCAATTGAATTTAATTATTTTGGAGCATGCCTTAGAGAATACGCGCCTGCCCATTTAACCGTCTATATGCAATTGGATGGTTCATTGCTGGTAAGTTGGGTTGGGCGCAGCAAGGATGCTGATAGCTGGCATCAATTTGGTAGTAATATTAAAGAGGTGCAATATTTATTACAGCTTGAGTATCAAAATGGCGAAGTGGAAGAGTTATGGGTTGATGGAACGGAATGCATATTGTCACCTCAGCAATTAATTGGCCTTAGTTCGATTGCGGTTGCGCAAATCTCTCCTCAATTTGGGGTGGGGGAAAAGGTGAGTTTTAAGGCATTGTTTTGAATTTATTTAATAAAGCTCCTTGACTTACGCAATGATTATGTTATTGTTTCTTATGGTAAATAATTTTTGCTGCAGAAATATGAAAATAAAGCTAGTTCAGATAAAAATTCAAGAGCATTGGGAAGTTTTTCATGAAATTTGTAAAAAAGAAATTTTTGAAAAGGCATCGGTACAATACGATGAGAAGCATCCTAGTTTTTCAGATGAAAGATTTTCTCATTTTCTTCTGATTATAGGTAGTTCACCAGGAGGGGCGGTAAAAATTGAATTATTAGATAGGGGATCAGAAGCAATATTAAGAATAATTGCCTTAAAAGAAGAATTTCAAAATAAAGGAATAGGCAAAGTTGCTTTGCAAAAAATTGAAAACTTTCTTAGCTCAAAAGGGGTGTTAAAATTATATCTGAATAGTGATCCTGAAGTAGCCATGTTTTATGAAAAGTGTGGCTATATTAAAACGCCATTTAAAGATGATACGGTTTTTGTAGATAGCATACAATATTGTAAAGAAATAAGTGATATATCAAAGATTGAATTGAAATCAAAAAGTGAAAGTTATTCGTACGTTAGGTTAGTAGATGATGTGGAAACGCATTTTTTAAACATAAAGAATAAAGCATTTTTTCTTGCTAAAAATATAGAAGGATCAAAGAAAGAAATTACTAATTTGCTTATAGAATATGAAAGTTATCACGTAATACAAGATGAATTGGCTAAGAGTATTGAGTGTTTAGTAACTATAGATTCCTTAAAAAGTTATTTTAACATACAAGTAAAATCAACTTCTTCATTATTACCCGTAAACTTACCATTATATTCATTAGTGCTTTTTAGCATTATTCCATCTTTCCAAAGTGATTATTTGTGCACTAAACCTTCTCAGAAGTTTTATAAATTTTTTCCAGCTTTGGTTGAGATTTTAAATTTAAAAGCCATTCTTAAAAACATAGATTTTTTTTATGGAAGTAGAGCGGAATTCAGGTGTAAATATACTTCAGCGGCGGATGTTATAATTTATACAGGAAATTTTGAAAATGCGTTAAAATTAAAAAACTCTTGCCGTAAAGATGCGTTGTTTATATCAAATGGTAATGGGCACAACCCACTTGTAATAACCGAAAATGCTAATATTTTAGAAGCAGCCAAAAAAGTTTGCTATGTGAAAACCTTTAATTCTGGTCAAGATTGCGCGAGCCCTGACTGTATTATGGTTCAAGAGGAAATTTCGGAAAATTTTATATATGAGTTAACAAAATGTTTAGCTTCGATAAAAGTAGGTTCTTATCATGATAAAGAAGTTACAGTGGGAGCTTTATCAGATGATAAAGTTTTGTTATTTATAAGCGAGCTATTTTTAGAACATAAGAATAATATAGTTATAGGTGGGAGAATAGATTATGCAAAATCTATTGTGGAACCAACAATAATAAAATATAAAGCTTCTGAGCGATTGAATTTCAAAGAAATATATGCTCCTGTGTTTTTTATTGTTACCTACAAGGATGTTGATGATTTACGTTTATATTTTGAATCACCTCAATATGCTAAAAATGCTATGTATATTTCTTTGTTTGGAGATTCGCACTATATACTATCATTAAAAAATTCTATAGTTTTACGAGAAAAAATTATACATGAAGTTGAAAAAGGTAATCTGGAATATGGAGGGTATAGTAAGGGTGCATCTTTTGTATCAATTAATGAAAAAATCAAGTCTCATCCAATATTAATACCTAGGGAAATACAATCTTACATTTCTTCTTAAAATCTAAGGGCTATTTATATGTACGAAGTAAACATTTACAAGAAAATATACCAAGACTTTCAAGAAGCGGCAACTAATATTTTTGGTTCTAATTTAATTTTTGCATTTATATCGGGAAGTGTTGCAAAGCAGAATTTAACAGTCAACAAAAGCGATTTAGATACATTTGTTTGCGTGCATCAAATAAAGCATGATCAGGTGAAATTATTTTTAGATTGGAGCTTAAATTATCAATGTCAAAATAGTTTATTTGTCCCTGATTGTAAATATCCAGTAGAGGTTGTCGATATTGCTACAATTGAAAATATGCAAGAGAAATTATTAAAAGGTACATATAAAATAAGCCTTTATTGGAATAATGGTGAAAATTTCGATGCATTGTTTTGGAACACAATATTAGCAGGTAGTAAGGGAGGATTTATAGGAAAAGAAAAGGATTTTAAAGTGTTAGAAAGGAATGCTACCAAAACAATATCTTTTATATACAAAGAATTAATCACTAAGTTACGTGCTGGCATATGTGATTTATCAGAAAAACCAGTTAACGAACCTGAGAATAATCCTATATTTTATTTATCATCAGCGGAGCTTGAGCAGATTAGTGCTGAAAATTTATTCAAGAATTATCTTGCTTTTGAAGAAGATTACCAAAAATTTAACTTTAATTTATCAGATACATGTTGTGCTACAGATTTGGAACTTTAGCTATTCACGAGGTGCAATATTTATTACAGCTTGAGTATCAAAATGGCGAAGTGGAAGAGTTATGGGTTGATGGAACGGAATGCATATTGTCACCTCAGCAATTAATTGGCCTTAGTTCGATTGCGGTTGCGCAGATCTCTCCGCAATTTGGGGTGGGGGAGTTTTGCAAAATTCACTACCAATTATAACTCATCATGCTGAAAATTAGTATCTTCAAAGGTGCAATAATCATCGTATTCTTCGGCAGAATTTTCTCTAATCTCTTGACATATATCAGTATTATCAAGCGATTCACCCCATATGGTTAATAACCCTTTTACATCAACGGGGGTAAGCTGAGTTGGAATTTGATAGTAATTAAGGGCGATAACCATATCTTTATGCTTATCAAAATAATGATTAAGTAATAAATTATCCTCGCTTCCAACATCTTCCATTAGGCTTCGATAGACTAGTTGCTCATTAAAATCTTTATATGAAGGATGAGCCAAGCCTATAGCATGCAATATTTCATGTTTTAGGGTGTTTATGTTGTTACTTTCCAGATTGTAATGTTTGTATAATTCAAAAGCTTCTTTGTCAAAAAGTGCTAGATACCCATCTAATCGTATTTCAGGAGCTTCATTTATAATTGCCAAAGCCATACCTTCCTTTTGCGTTGTTTTAGATAAGTTATTAACATGGCATAAAGCTATTTTAAGTGGATTATCAGGATTATTGTCATGTGTTGTATATCTATTAATCTCAAATTTTAAATTAACAAAACAAGAAATTTCTCGCGCAAAATCATTGATTAATTTTTGATAGCTGAGAGGTAGTTCAAGCATTCCATTATAAAAAATATCATGCACCTTTTTATTTTCTACTAATTCTTTATAGCAATTAAATTTGGTTTGATAATTATTTTTTGTATCGCTATTACAAGATGATATTTTGCTAAATATACCATCTAATTGATCTTCGCTTAATGCACGCAAATGTAATTCACGGCAATCATGTGGATCAAATGATAAATCAATCCTAGCTGGTTTATTAGTATAGCCGATATTATATTTTATTAATTCATTGGGCAACTTTTCATTAAGGTCATGCCACTTTTGCAAGAATAAAGGGGTGATATTGTTGAATTTTATTTTATTCATTGTATAAAATTGATTTTAATTGATAAATTGCTATAAAACAATATTTTGGCAATTAAAAGTATTTTTGTTTATGTTTTGAAAACCAATCTGGATGTGCCATGATGCCTTTATTACTACGTATAAAGTAATATCACGTAGCAATGAATAGGCAACAAATAAACGGGCTTAGCAGTTTGATTAGCCAAGAAACATAAAAATCATTAGATATAGTAAATCTTAAGTTACTGACCATATCGTTGCAGCTTGGCGCGTAAATTCTTGATAGATATTCCTAATATTTTCGCGGCAGCAGAGTAATTATCATTGCAGTACCTTAAAGTTTTATTAATGACTTCTTGTTCCACACTATCAATAGTGCGTGCAACAAAGTTATCGTTGCTACTCGCTGAAATCATAATATCATCAGCTTGAATTTTATCTGCGCTGCTAAGTAACAGCGCTCTATGCATCGCATTTTCTAATTCACGCACATTTCCTGGCCAATTATGCTGCATAATCTTATACATTGCTTCATCAGATATTTCTTTGACCGCAATACCATTTATTGCAGCATATTTTTTGATAAAAAAATGCGCTAAATTGCTTATATCGTCCTCTCTTTGCCGTAACGGCGGGATACTGATGTTTATTACATTCAGTCGGTAAAACAAATCTTCGCGAAAATTTCCTTTTTTAACTTCCGCTTCAAGATCCTTGTTTGAGGTAGCGATAACCCTTATATTAAGTTTAATTTGCTGATTTCCCCCCACTCTGCAAATAACTTTTTCTTGGATGGCACGCAATAGCTTAGCTTGCAGACGAATATCCATTTCGCTTATTTCATCAAGGAATAGAGTACCATTATTGCTTTCTTCAAATTTGCCAATACGCCGTGCGATTGCCCCCGTAAAAGCCCCTTTTTCATGGCCAAATAATTCTGATTCTAATAAATTCTCAGGTATTGCTGCACAATTGAGAGAAATTAATGGCATGCTCGCACGTTTGCTGTGGCGATGAATAAATTTGGCCACTACTTCCTTACCCGTGCCTGATTCGCCAGTAATTAACACGCTGGCTTCAGAGTTAGCAATTCTTTCTGCCATTTTAAATAATGATTGCATATTTTCTGAAGCAATAATTACACCTTCATCACCATCCTGCATGCCAATACTGGAAAGCATAGCAGCAATAATCTCTTCATCTGGGGGGAGGGAAATATACTCTTTAGCGCCAGCTTTTATTGCCGCCACAGCTATTTCTTCTTCTAAACTCACTCCGCAAGCAATCACTGGCAAAAATATATGCTCACCCGCTAGTTGATGAATTAATTGCTTAATATCCAATGTAGCTTCGGCCATGATTAAATCGGCCCCGCGGCCAGAACGCAAAGCATGCAATGCAGAATCAATATCGACGCAGTGGTAAACTCTTGCCCCTTTTTGCGTAGCAATTTGGCATGCTGATACCAGTTGACTACCTAATTTGCCAATAATAAGCAACCGCATAATCCCCCCTGTTTTTATTATTGCACTGCCTTTGCGAGATAAATTCCCGTCCCTAATTTCTTTTGTTTATCTGATTGCAATAAAGTTTTGCCCTTGTCTATAGAAGAGCTATATAAAACATGATGCATGGTTTTTGCAATTAATGCAATAGCGATTGCACTGCTTAAAATATTATAAGAATCACACTCACAGAATGTTGGATACAAGCACAAACCAAATTGCTCAAACGATTTGTTAATTAATAACAGAATACTACCCAGTGCAGCATATGACATCTCTTTTTCTAGTGAGATAAAAAATAGGTTGATAAAAGAAAACATTAGCAATGCAAGCGCTAAGAGCATATATAATGCACTTAATTGATAAACGCCGCCTGTAAATAAAGATATTATTACATAAAAAATAGTCGCTAATAATACAGCAAATTTAAATTGCCAAATATATTGCTTAATTATAAGTAAGCTTATGTTGTAAGCGCAGTATCCGCATATAGAAGTAAAAATCAAATGGATATACTGCATTTTAACATCTAAATTCAAAACTTTATCATATGAATCATTGATCATAGCTAAATAAGAATTAACAAAATAAGCTAATGAACTGGCCAATAAAAATAATATAAAATAAAAAGCCAATAATTTATTTCTATATATTCGAAAAATAAAAATAATATATGCTGCAAACAATGCGAAGATAAAACTACTGACATTAACTAATAGCATAAACCCTTCCCCTGGTTATCTAATCGTAATCAAGACGTTTAGCACTTTCGTAACGTGAAAACAATAATTTTTAATTTAAAATTAATAATAATTTATATTGCATCGCAGCAAAAGATGTGTTTTAATTCAAGAAGTGGCGTCTGTTTATAACATAAATATCTTATAAATAAGCGCTTTAGTAATAATAACTAAATAGAGTAAATACTATGGCAACAAATAATACAAATGCTAAATCAGCTAATGCATCTTACGCTTCAAACAAAGCTGGGGCTGGCGATAAGGCTTATAATTATTACAACCAATACCAACAAATTTATTACAAGCAATATGAATCAATGAGTGCAGCTAATCAAGTTGTTATGGAAGGTGGGCAAAACCTTGCTCGTTATTATAATGACGCTGCGCAAAACCAAATGCGTCAATATTATAATTTTTGCCGTAATTATGCAACCGCGGGCTATTCTTCACCAGCTGAGATGCAAGAATATCTGAAAGATTATACCACTCATTCTATTCAAAATTACTATAATGCAGCAAATAATGCGATAGAATCATATAGCGAAATTGCTACAAATTTAGTTTCAGTATATGGTGAAGGGCTGAGTAATTTTTATAAAGAAATGTACTCATACTATGGGAATTATGCAAACTATGCTAAAAACAATTATGCTGGAACTCCTTCTAACTAATTTAGACTTAAAGCTGCTGTATTTAATGCAAAGCTATTGAAGTAAGAAATAAGTAAAGCCCCCGTCTCGGCCAAAAGCTAGGTGGGGGCTTTGCTCAGTGCGATTGCATGAAAGGTATTCAATAAATTAATAAGAAAAAGAGCAAGATTTTTGCTTTTAAAATAGATGGCAAAGGTTGCATAATTTAAACACTGATTTTATATATTTAAGGCATCTTAGTTTCAATAAAGCTCTTATGGATATACTAGATTTCATTGATCAAATGTCTGACCGCGCCTTGAGGGGAAGGTAAAACATAGTTTGAAAAGCATATTATTTGCGGCCTTATGTGGCGTACTTTCTGGCTGCGAGAGTTGGTTTGATATAGCAGATTATTGCGAAGCAAAGCGTGATTGTCTCAGTAAATATGTTAGTTTTTCCAATGGCATACCATCTGGATGGACGTTTCGCCGAGTTTTTACTTTACTAGATCCTTCGCAGATGGAACATTTGCTACGTTCGCATGCGGAGCAAATAATTAGCAATAATGATACTGCGACGAATCAAATTGCTGTAGATGGTAAGAGTATTCGTGGCAGCGATAATAAAGATTTTTCCTGTCTTCATTCAGATAGTGCATGGTGTCATGAAAATGGGTTAGTATTAGGGGAAAGTGAAGTACCCAGCAAATCCAATGAAATTACAGCTATTCCCATTATTCTAAATTCCCTTATATTTAAAGATAAAACAGTTAGCATTGACGCTGCTGGCTGCCAAAAATCGATTGCGTCTCCTATCGAAGAGAAGAAGGGAGATTATGTATTAGGTTTGAAAAATAACCACCCTAAGCTTCTGCAAGCGGCCATGGCATTAAAAAAAGATAAAGGAGAGAATGCTATATATCGTTTACTTGACGCTTTTGATGAACGGCATGGCCGAGTAGTGCGCCGCCGTTATTTTCGCTACGATGCAAGCTGTTTGCCCAATATAGATAAATGGTCGGGAGCTAAAAGCATTTTAGCTGTTGAGACAATTCCTGCAAAAAGCAATGTTTCTAAATCTGGCGTACGCACGAAATGGTGTTATTACTTATCTAGTCATACACCAAATAACAAAGAGTTGCCTAATTATATCCGCAACCATTGGGGCATAGAAAACAAATTGCATTGGATTTTAGATGTGCATTTTAAAGAAGATAATGATTAAAAAGCGGAGCGCCGCAGTGTTAGAAGCTTTGCTTTATTGAAAAGAATAGCTATCAATATTGTTCGCTCAAAAGACAAAACAGCTAAAAAAGCATGCGTAGAAAACTTAAATGCTCTGCTTGGGATAATCAATATTTGACCAATTTATTATTATCTTAACAGTTGATTACGTTAACGATGTGCATATGTAATGGTGAAAACGCAAGAGTATTAACTAAAAATCAGATACTACAGCTTTTTGATTGGGGTTATCTTTCCATCCTTCTGAAATGCTAGGTAAATAGGGTTTGGGCATATTTCATTGATAGCCCCAGTAAGTCTCAAAACTTATCTCAATTTATTGAACACCTTTCATGGAATCGCTTTGGGGCTTTGCTATTCATTAAAATGTAAACTAGCACAAATTTATTTCTGCAGAACATAAAAATCATCAAAAGCAGATATAACTTGATATTTTCTTTGATAACCATATTTCTTCAATAATTCAAAAATCTTTTCTCGATTAGGGGTGAAGTTGTGTTCACAGGTGATTATTTTAATCTCATAATAATCATTGTCCCTAAAGAAAGCTTCCAAAATTTCAAATTCACTACCTTCCGTATCTATAGAAAGATAATCAATAACCTGAGGGGCATTATGTTTTTTAAACAAATCTAATAAAGATATGGTAACAACATCGTATTTTTCGCCATTTTTTCTAGCTTTTTCATGCATATCATGGTCGCTGTACTTATCAATGGTAGAAAGCTCATTATCATTTGTTTGATTAAAAGTCAATTTTGATCCACTGTCTTTCCAAATGCATAAAGTTTCTATTATACTATTAGGTCTATTTGCTTTTAGCTGGTCATGCCAAATCTTAGCTGGTTCCGCAAGTATTCCATTCCAACCAAAATCTCGTTCAAGCATGTATGAATTACTAAGAGATACTCCATTAGTTGCGCCAAACTCAACAAAAAAACCTCTCTCTTTTCTACCCAGCTCTAAGTATGCAAAAATATCTTGCTTGAGTTGTGACTTAGAAAGTTTTTCAAGTTTTTCTTTTTCAAGCTCCGAAATTTGATAAAAATCAAACACACTTTTTGTATGGAGTTGTGACTCTAAGCTTTCAACAAGCTTCTTCAATTTTCGGTTAGATTTGCTAACTTTATAACATAGGGACAGCGAAGATATTAGTCCAACGACTAACAAAATTAACAGAACGTTATTGCGAAGTATTTTCATTTGCATTACCAATATTTTTTTCTACCTTTTACACATTATAAAAAATATAATCAACTGTTTTTTTAATTGGCATTGCTAACTAATAGTAGATATTAATAAAGATTAATGTTAAAGTATAAGCTATATCATGGCGAACACAGGAGAAGCTTATGTTGAGATGCAAGCATTGTGGTAGCGAAGAGAA
>Ga0315902_10000216_pt1 | contig 100016 bp, 117 predicted proteins | sample LakEriMetagenome_9_FD_203523 | JGI IMG/M metagenome (GOLD analysis project Ga0315902, IMG submission 203523) | Freshwater fungal communities from buoy surface, Lake Erie, Ohio, United States - Buoy 12 MA117 | ecosystem: Environmental > Aquatic > Freshwater > Lake > Lake biofilm | place: USA...
CTGATCTTTTTTTGTAATATAGTTTCCGTCAGTATCTAGTTCTGGTTTAAAAATACTTGATATGACCATCCAGGTATCTTCATTAGCAATTTCCTTTGATGACTTGATGTTACCAAGGTTTGCCTCTAGCAACTTTGTTGTTTCTCCTGTTGCTGTTGGATCTTCTGCCATCTCAAGATATGCATTCTTGATAATATTGAATCTTGTATTTTCCATGTGGAAAGCAACAAGACCAGATTTTTGTTTACCATCTACTGAAGCTTCAATATCTCCAAAGTTAGCCAGAGCTTTTTGGAGAAGCTGATACTTATCAACTTGTTCTTGAAGAAGAGCTTCTTTTTCAAAGTCTGGTTCCTCAGCAGATACATTTTTAATAACTGTCTCTTGGTATTCATCCATAAACTTAGATAGCTCAGTTGCTTTTAACTCAAGTTTATCTTTAATGATACCATAAACACCCTTTCTATTTTTTGTACTCTGAAGAATTTTTGCTACACCAGCTGAGGTATTTTTACTCTCATTATATTGCATGAATACTGAAGCCATCAGGTTATCCATAGCAAGCTTGAGCTTCTCAGTTTCTTCTGATGTAAACGGTAAAGATTCATTCTTCTCACTTTTTACTAATGAAGGTGTAGCAGGTTTAGCTCTATACAGATCCTCATTTACAAAGAGTGCATTGTCTTGGCTAGGTGCAAGGTTAAGTATTTCTCCTTTATAGAGTACATCATAGTACTCACGTACCTTTGCAATATCTCTAGGCTTAAGAAAATCTCTTTTAGTTACTTTAGAAAAGAACACTCTAAGAGCTCTAGCAATCTTTTCAAATATTCTACCAATTACTCCTGGGAACTTCTTTTTAAATACCATAAATGATCTGAAGTCCTCTGCAAGTTCTTCCTCTATCTCTCTATAAAGATCAATCTTATTTGGATAAGTTTTCTTTTGCCACTTTGGTCTTTGTGCAACGGCCTCATACAAGTCTACCTTTTCATCTAGAGTAAGATATAACTGTGAGAAACCATGCCATGCTTCGTGGTAAATATCTACAGGTGTACCACCGTCTCCTTCAAAAAGTGTAATACCATTAAGATTCCATTTAGCAAATGCATTAGAGTTTACAATAGCTGTAATTCTTTCTAGAGGTATAACGGACTTAAGCCCACTTTCATTATTATACCAGTCAAGTGCCTTTTGTTGATCTCTTTTAGTTATGAATACACTATCAATAAATCTTTTAACTGACTTTGATCTTTCCAGGTCACCAAGCTTATCATTAATCTTATCTAGAATCTCTTGGGTCTTTTTACCTGCATCTAAACCATCAATAGGTGTAACAGAAAGTCTAACCATATCTTCTGTAGACAACTCTTGTTTTTCAGTTTTAGGTTTACCTGTCTTTAATCCAAATCTTTGTTTGAAAAGCTTTTCATTTGAGACATCTCTAGTAAGGAACTTTTTAGTTTTTTTGTCTTTAAATGAAGTTCTATACATAAAGCTTTTAGGGGCAACAATCTCTACTGGGATACCAAGTCTATCTGCAGCTTTTGCAACTGCTTCAGATACACCAGTTTGACCTGTTGTAATAACTTTACTTATGTCAACTTTTAATTCAGGATGCTCAAGAATTTTTTGAAGTGTTTCATACATAAAATTATCTACAGTTTTTTGAGATGATGTTTTCATCTCAGATAAACTATCTCCACTAATAAATAATGTTCCTGTAGAGTTATTAACTGTTCTAATAACATTGTTCAAAAGAGCAACGTCACTGACACTATACCGGTTATTTCTTTTCTGAATAGGTTGTCCACCATATTCTTTAGCAGCTTCATCTGCTTGGTTCTTAATAAGAGTCTGTGTTGCCGTATCAAAATTCTCAGAGAATGTAATTACTGCAGAAGCTTTACCTATTGCTTCTTCTTGTGCGGATGCATAACCTGGTCTTGTATTTTGATTAATGGTAATATTTCCAAATGTCTTTTCTAACTTATCATCATTAACATCTTCAAGATCAATCTCTGCTTCTTCAGCGTCTTTTATTGTTTTAGCAATAGGTGCAGACTCATCTTTTGTTATAATACCAATTCTCTCTAGAACATCATCTGGAACTGAAAATGAAAGATATGCATTAGAACCTTTTACAAAGTCTGCACTTTCAGGATTGTATATAACCCTTAAGTAAGGAGTAATAAATTCAAAGTAGTTTAACTCTACTTCTTTTATCTTCCCATCTTCAATTTCATAATCAATAAATGTTTGATTTAAACTATCCTTAGAGTAGTTTAATGGTGCCGCATAAACTGCACCTTTATCTCCTTTGATTTGTGTACTAAGTGCATCAATAATAAAGTCTTTTGCCCCTTCTTCAGTTGGGTCAACAGGAACACCATTAATAACAATAGATAGAACTGAAACACCATCAACTATTTCTGCTTTTACTTCTATAGGAGTTACAGTATAACCTTTTAATTTAGGAGTTGGGCCAAGAAGAGTTCTTGCATAGGTTGCTCTTTCATCTGGTGTTAATTGTTTACCACCAGGAAGAGTTGCTGTTGTTGTAAGAACATCAGCAAGTTTGTTGATAACCTCTTGGGGCATATTAGATCTCTGAAGATAGATCTTAGTCTCACCATTATTAGCAAAGAAATATACTAAACCAGCATCATCTACAACTTCAACATCTAGTTCTTTAATATCTTCAGGTTTAATAGTAGTATTAGAAAGAAGGACACCAGCTGAAACATTTCCTATATAACCAAAAGATCCTCCATCAATAGGTAACAGTATTTCTTGATCAGGATTTTTTAATATAAAGTTCCTTAAATTATAAAGAGTGTTTACTTCTCTTTTAATTCTTGCATCTTCATATGCTATAATGTTATCATAATCTTTTTTAGTAAATTCTATACCTTGAGCTTCTGCACGTTTCTTTCTACTCTCTGCTATTTCTTTAGGACTTACAAGAGTATATACATAGTTAAGATTATTAGACAGCAACAATTTACCTTCATCTGACTTCTGTACTTTTCTCATTGATTGGTACACTAGTCTTGCTCCTGGTTCAGTTGCATCTACTACATCTCCTGATTCATTAAAGTAAAGAAATTCACCAGACTCAGCATCAGCAAGAGCTAAAACAACACCTTCTTTATGAAGAATTTTAAATGTCTTTCCTGATGCTTTATCAATTGGGTTAGATATAAGTTTTTCTTTTACCTCATTTGTTAATTGCTCATCAGGAATAGAACTTGAAGGAAGAAGTCTAAATGTCACCGGAGTTCCTCTATATACAGGAGCATCTCCATCTCTTAGTTTGTTTTTAGTAGCTAGTACAATTTCTTCTGTAACTTTATAAAACAAAGCCTTATCAGGATCTCTAAGTGCATTTCTTTCTTCAGGTGTTAATCCTACAGGGTTCACAGGATAATACTCCTGTCCCGTACCAACAAATGCTGATATTGGTTTTAGTCTTTTATTATTTGCTGACCACTTTAAAAGTTCTGCACCCTTTTCATCATCATACATTAATACAGGTAGCTCACCTTTAGTTTCATTCATATTCATTACAGCTGCTGTAATGTACTCCGGCTTAATCTTACTTTTTTTTACATATCTAGCCACAGCATTAAGACCACTTGAAAGATCTGTAAAATCAAATGCAAGCTTAGAAATCTTAGTAATGAGATTAGCATCAGACTTGAAAAAGTGAGCCTTTATATCTCTCTCATTTGCTATAAGTTTTTCTAATAGACTTGGAACTTGTTGAACATATATAAGAGCCCTGGATGTACTATCAGGATCAGTAGGATCTACAAGATCATTATACAAATCTTTGATATATGAATCAATGTCAAAAACCCCTAACTTGGGGTTCTTGATTCTATCAGTGATTTCTATTTTGATATCTGCGTATAAGTCTAATATCTGATCTTTGGTTAATGGTCCACAAGTCATCTTAATATATATTAATCACATTTACTATTTTTTCTAAGTCTGCTTCTTCTCTCTTCTTTAGAGAGCTGACTTAGTTTATCTACTATTGATTGAACTTCATCAGGGTCATTTATGGCATCTTCCAGAGACTCTACGGTTTCTTCAGAAGCTGATTCATCTGATTCATCAAACACTTCATCCAAAACTTCCTCTTCTTTTATTCCTTCCATATAATGTTTCAAATACTTGTTCTTTAAGTCTTTGTTAGATATAAACATTTTTTCATTTGTAGATTCATTTGTTACCTCAACACCTTCATCTACTATGTCTGTTACTGTAAATATCTTATTATCATTCTTTCTTACAAGTATGTCTCCTTTTTGTACTGTTTTAGCAGAGACTGTTGTAGAAAACTCTTTTACCTTGTCCTTATATAATTTATCTATATAATTTGAATTTGGCAAGTTAATTTCTCCTTTTGATAGCTTTTGTATAAGATCAATGTATATATCATCAAGTGTTTCAGCAGTAGCATTTTCAAAGAGAGTATTGATTTCTTCTAAGTCAATGACTTGCTCTTCTGTAGGTTCTGCTTCTACTATAGTAGGTTGAACTATTAAAGAGTAGATCATTGGCTGAAGCAAATCACTATTTACTTGTCTTCTTCTTTTTTGTTTAGCTTGTTGTTGAGAAACTCTTGCTGCTTTGCCGGGCTCAGGCTCCTGTACAGCAGATTCATCAACATCTTGTTGTAACCTTGCTTGTTCTCTTTGGACTGCGGCTGTTTGGACTTTTCTGACTCTGCCATCTTTATTAGTTTTTATACTGGTAATAAAGTTAAGAAGCTGACCTAATACATCTATCTCATTAGTGATATTAGTAGTAAGTCTGTCCTTACCTTCATACTCTGATTTTAATTGCTCTAATTTAGGAATAATTGAGTTTACATAGTTTGCAAAACTATCTAAATCTTGCTTAGTAAGAGAATTAATGTCTGTAATTAACTTATCAAAATTAGCAGGCATGCTTTCTGCCATGATATCATACATATCTTGGATAGCAGCAGAATTGTCTGATTTGTTTTTGATATCATCTAGATCCTCCTCCTCTTCTTCAGGAGTATTAGAATTAGCAAAAGATTCTGGTAATGACTGAATAGCGTTAATTAAATCTTGATTCTTAGATATTACAACTTTGTTATCTTCTACAAGTTGATTAACTTTCTTACCTAGGAAATTAAGTTTGTATTCCATTGCGGCAAGTTGTTGTACTAACTGTAAACCTTCAGTAAGTTTTTCATCATCACTAAGTTGTCCAGATTTTTCTAGAAGCTGTTGATACTTTGCATCTACTTCAGCAATTTGTTTTTGAACATTATTTATCTCAGCATCATTAGCACGGTATCTTAGATTCTTAATGCCTTTTTTTCTTGCATATCTTTCAATAGTGTACTCTACTCCATTGACTATATATACATCATCAGATTGCTTTGTAATATCATATACCTTACCGTTAATAACAGGCTGATTAAACATTTCTGGATTAAGTCTTATAGTATTTAGACCTAACTCAAGGATGTTTGTTTTTTCTGTTGTATTAATAGGGTAGATACTATCTTCTGTTTCAACTCCGTAGTCACCATCCTCATGTGCAAATAAAACTAAGGTTCCGATTTGTCCATTGTATATAACAGTCTTGTCAACATTATCTTTTATCTCATAGGATTCAGGGACATATTCTTCATATATATTTTGATCTTCAACCTCTTCTTCTTCTAGAGCAGCTAGCTCATCGTATTTAGCATTAATGCTAGCTAATAATTCTGGTTCTGAAAGCATATGTGTAACAGGAGCTTGTCCTGGTTTATTTATAATTTCACCTTTAAATCCAGTTACATCAAAAGAATAATGCGTTCTGTCAGGAGCATCTTTTGATAGTACTCCTGTTAATTTACTTTTTCCAGGAGCAGATACATTTTTTATAGTTATGGTTTCTCCTTTTTTTATTATACCAGGTAATCCATTCACTATAATTCGTACATCTTTTCCTAAAGTAAATGTATTTCCTATTTTTCTTTCTTTTACTTTTTCTAACTCTTTCTCTATATCAGCTTTCTTAGCTTCTATATCAGCTTTTGGTTTTGCTCTTTTTGCAGAAGGAGCCAAAGTAACAGGTACTAACTCATTAACCATGTCAACCGGTTCTATAGTAATAAAACCAGATTCAGGATCTGCAATAGATGCTAACTGAAGACTTTCAATCTGTGCCTCTTCATTAATCTTAGTTTCTATAGGAAGAATTCTAATCTCTTTAGGCATTATACCTGTCATGTTTGCAAACAGGTTTCTATAGAAAGTAAGCTGCGTAGCATACTCTGGTCTTCTACTAAACTCAGGAGTAAAAACATATGTTGGTTTTTTAAACTCTACATCTATGTTAACAGCTTTTTTACCAGCACCCTTTTCAAAATAAACTTTAATAGTACCGTTGATAATACCCTTTTTGTCTGAACCTTCTGTAGAAAGAACACTAATTGATTTAATGTCATTATCATATGAAGCATTAAACTCTTCATATGACTCATAACCTAAAGCTTCCCAATTAACGGCATCTAAGTCTGTTAATTTAGGTGCATCCTTTATTGACCAAGTATAAGCTTCACTAAGATCAATAGTTTGTGGTTGAGCATTAAAATTTTTCCAAACACCAGAATGACCAGTCTTAAAGTCAACAATATAGAAGTTACCATCACTATCAACTAGTAGAAGGTCAATCTCTCCTGTGATGCCTTTTTTACCGTCTTCAGAAACATAGTTAGGATCATACAACAAGATATCTTTAGGTACAAGAGTAAGCTTACCATCTTTTGCTTTGTCTAATATCTTATTTAGTACCTCTTTTAGATTTTTAAATGCCTTCTCAGACATTGTTGAAGGTCTCTTAATTGGTTTACCTGCAAGATAGTCTCTAGATAAAGAGTCAATCAGTGTGCCTGTTTCTGATGATTCTTTGTCAGCAAGTTCTGTTACAATCTCTTTTACATTTTCAAAATTAAATTCCTTTGGTTCAGCACCTAAGAAATAATCTTTAAGTCTGTCATACTTCCACTGTGCACCAAACTTTTGAATTTCACCTTTACCAAAAGCTGATTTTAATTGTTCAATGAAAGCATTTACTTTTTCTTCTTCTGTTGCGTAGTTAAGTATCTCTACACGTTTTACCATTGTCTCAATCTTAGATGGTTTTTTTACCAACTGTCCTGTGTTTGGATCAGTAACAATAGGTTCTCGTAAAGCATTGTAGACATAAGCTTTATAGTTAGGATCAATTGCTTTTACTACTCTTTCTTTTTCAGATGTTACTCTAGTAGCATATTCTCCTTCTTCATAATCAATACCCTTGATTCTTCTACCAATTGTTCTTCCGTTTTTATCTTTAATAACTTCTACATTCTCTGAACCATCTTTAATTAGGGCCTCAATAGTAGAAACTATTTCTGCTTCTGGAGTTGTAATATCTGCTACAGATCTACGGTATGAAAGATAACCCTGTAGTGCTCTTATTTCTTTATTAAGTTGCTCTAATTGTGCTTTAGTAAGAGTTTTAGTTTTTCCTTTTGCATCAACTATAGTTTTTGAAGAGTACTGAAACTGCATATCTTTAATGAGCTTAGATAACTCTTCAAGATTTTTAGTTCTTAATTCTTCTGGTGTTACTGGTTTAAAAGTAAGAGTAGGAGGTTCTGCTACTAGAACTTCTTCTGTTTCTCTTTCTCCTGCTTTTGAAGTGTTGTATGCCTCAATAAATGAGCCTTGAGTTTTTAACCAGTTTTGTTTTAGTATAGATAATCTTGCAGGATCTTTTTCAGATTTGAATTTTTCCTTTCTATACTTCTCAAACATTTTTTCTAAGTCTGCTTTAAGATCTTCAGGAAGTTGATCCCAAGGAGTATCAATAGAAACTTTTACATAAGCTTTTGCTTCTGAAGCATCAGTAGCTTTAGCACCTTGTCTACGGTATTCTTCTACCAGGTCAGCTTTTATGTTTTCATACTTCTGAGTTATCTCAGCAACTTTTGCATCATATCTTTTCTTAGCTTCAGTAGATGCTACATCAATATCAACTACTTCAGCTGATTCTTTGGCAGAATCTACCTTAGATTGTAATTCTTCTATTTTTTCTTTTAGAAGTTCTGGAATAGCATATCTATAAGTTAAAAACTGTTTTCCAGGATCTGTCCTTAAAAGTGTGGTATCTGAATCAGCTTTAGATAAAGTGATTGAAGCTTTTATTTTTTCAGGATTAGAAAGTACTTCGTCAAGCTTGTTATTAAACTCTTCATTTGTAATATTAAAGTTAATTTTAGCTTCTGCAACAAAAGCTTGTTGAGTAGTTAAATCTTCTTCAGTTAAAAGTGGTAAATCTTCAATAGCCTTTGCAGCTTCAGACATTGCAGTAATTTGTTTTTCTTCTTCTGAAGTATCTACTGCTACTTCTTTTAAGTCTTCAATTTCTTTTTCATTATACCCTACTTCTTGCTTTAGTTCTTGATCATAGATTTTTTTAGCTTCATCAAGTTCTTTTTGCATCTTCTCATCTTCCTCAGCTATTCTTCCTTTGAGAAGTTCATCAGCATTTGCTCTTTCACCGGCAGGTTTTTCTTTTTGTATATCTGCAAGCTCTAAGAAAAGATCAAGGTATTCTCTATACAAAGGAGTATCTTGAGTTATAATTCTTTTATTTACCGCATCCTCAAATTGAGTAGGTAGATTTCTTTTATCTTCTATCCATGCAGCAAATTCATCAAGATCTACATATATACCTTTGTCTGCAAGTTTTTGAAGTAAGTCATTATATTCTTTTTGTTCTATACTTGTATTAACAACATCTTTAAAGTATTCTGATCTGTTGTTATACATGTCACTCATCCACTTAAAGTTTCTGTTGACATGCTCTAAGAACTCTTCTGGATCTGAAAGTGCTGTTACAGCAGATGCAAGTGCTGCTGCTTCTGCATCAAGCTTTTGTAAGTCAATAATTGAACTAACTAATGAATCAATAGATTTAATTCCTTCTTGTGAAGAAAGTTTATTCATTAGAATATTATACTCATTTGTACCTCCAGTAATTGTTTTAAGATATTCAATAGTACTTGACTTTACATCTTCTACTATTTCTTTTGCCATCTCTGCAGCTTTTTCTGCAAAGTTTTCTTCTATAGCTTTTTTTACTTCTTCATCAGTAGCAGTTTCATCAATGTTCTGTAAAATAGAATTACTTACTGTTATTGCAAACTCTGAAGGATCTAATGCAGAAAGACTAGTTTGAATTCTTCTGAGTTTTTCAACTTTTTCAGTAACCTTATCAAGTTGTTTTACAGCAGAAGGATCGGTTACTCCTTTAAGTGATTCTATTTCTGTTTGAAGAATGTTTAATTCATTAGTAAGTCTATCTGTAGAAGTGAGTGCCATAATATCTGATGCGGCAATCTTATCACTTTGATTTACAAGATTTAATACTTCATTACTTACTGTTTGTATTCTTTCTAAGTTTCTATCAAAGCTTTCCCCCATAAAGACAAGGTTAGCTCTAGATACCTCAAAGGCTTCATTTAACAAAGCAGCTTTTCTATATTCATCAGTACCTTCCTTGAAGTTATTTAGATCAATACCACTTTGCATCTTAAGAGATGCTTGGTATCTTTTATCCATTCTTTTAGCTCTAGCTATAATAGTATCTATTCTATCTAGTGCTTTTTGTCCTTCACCTGCTTCAAGGCTAAGTTCTTTTTCAACTTCTTCAGGTGTAAGTTGCTTTAACTTTTCAAAGTTGTCAATAAAGTGATGCATTGTTCCTGTTCTCAGGATAGTAGTGAGATTAGTAATAAAGCTATCATCTAATGCATCAACTGCTTCTTTTGGAGTTAGATCTTCTGAGTCTTGAGTTTTAGATAGAAGGACTTGGTGACCATAATTAAAATAACGGCTATTAAAGAAATCTTTAGGATTCTGATATACTTTATTTAATCTTTTAGCAATAGACTCTGCTGTTTCTTTTCTACCTTTTACATAGTTGTCATATCCTTTTGGATCTTTAACAAATTTGTGATAGTTATCAGCAAGAAGTTCATATCCACCAGTAAGAATTTTACTATAACCACCCATTACAAATCCAGAAGCAAATGTTTCAAATCCTTCAGGACTTATTTGACTTAGCATTGCATCTTTGAGTAGACCTTTTTTATAGTCAAAAGTCATCTTGGCAGGCTCATAAAAAGCCTCAGTATATCTTTTTTGAGTGTAATCAGCAATTACATTTTGAAAGTTTTCCTGAAGACCTTCAGTTATGTTTGCTTTAAAATAAGCAGCTGCAGATCTACCATATGTAACAGGATTCTTTAATGCCTTTAAAGAATTTTTAAGATTAACTTCAACAGCTTTAAAACCTTCTTTAGTAAGAATAACTTTAGCTTTGTTGTCAAGATTTAAAATATCCTCACTATAATTAGTCATTCTCTTCATTAGAGTACCCTTCATTAGTGAAGGCATCACCAGTTTATTACTTCCAAATATTAAAAAGCTATTATACAATACTGCATCGGCACCGGCTTGTTTTGCTGTTTGTCTAAATTCTTTTTGCTTCTCTGTATCTGGTGCTACACCAAACTTAGAATAGTACTCATCATATAGTTGCTTGTATGTATTATTTTCAACAAATCCTCCTTCAAGTCTAGCTTCAGATAAAGCCATGTTCATATTTCTTACATCAAGATAGAATCCAGCAAATGTATTTTTAGCTCTTGCTAGTTTACCAATATTGTTAGCATTCTCTAAAATATTATCTCCTCCTCTAAGAGCTTTAATTGTATTATCAAAAGGATTTAAGAAATCACCTACTACTTTTGCAGAAGCATTAAATGCAGTTCTTGCTTCATTTACATTATCTAGATTTTTAAGATTGGCCATTATTTTTGCACCATTCTTTGACATACTGTATAGTGCTTTTGGTATTTGAAATAAACCCTTCAATAAACCAGCTCCAGCACCTACACCAGCACCTACTCCTGCGCCACCAACACCACCTCTAGAACCTATAGCTGCTCCTATAAGTGCTTCTTCTGCGGCAGCTTCCACTAAGATACCTGCTGTATAGGCAAAACTATTTAGTGTATTATTAAGAAAGGCACCTACACCTCCTTTTGATGAATAACCAATAGCATTGGCTTCTTCATATGCTGCGGCTTCTGCAATATCTTGTCCAAAGTCACCAGTAAAAAGACCTGCGTAACTCTTAGGATTAGCAATAATACCTCTACCAAACAAAGGAAAGAATGATGTAGTAAACATTCTACTAAAATCATCTAGTATACTTGTATTTGCATTAAAGAGTGCTTCATTATTAATAAGAGGATTGAACCCTACCTTATCAAATGTTTTTTGTCCATATGCTAAATACCTTGCTCTATGAGCCCCGTTAGCTGAGGGGTCATATGATTGTATTTTAGCATAAGCATCGTTATCTTGATAGTTATTTAATTGATTGTATGTATAATTAAAAAAAGCATTAGCCTTTTGCTCAGCTGTCATTTTCCCTACTCTTGGAACTTGATCTGTGTAAGGTGGTAAACCGGTAATACTATCTTTAACCGGATACATTGAGTTATCCAAATTAGAATTTGGATTAACTCTTTGCACTGGAGAAGGAGTATTAATAGGTTCATATGTGGGCATGTTACCTTGAAAAGGTAGGAATGATTTAATATCAGTTGTACCTGAATCAAAAGGACCTAATGCTCCATTAAACTCTTCTGGATTTATATTCTGATCTACCATGATTATCTTTTAAGTGTTAACGGTTGATTAGCTCTATATGCTTCCATTTCTTTTTGTTGACGTATTCCTTCTACAGCAAGTTTGTAATCACTTATATTAATACTTGACTGTTTAGCAAATTGATTACGAAGCATAAGATAAGTCATGTCCAAATTTTTCCCAAAGTTTACTTCAGGCATAACTCTTGTTTCAGTTACCATTTTACCTGTAAAATCATTTATTTGTTTAGTAGTAAGGAGAACTCTATATCCTGTTGAAGCGGTATTATCTTTTATAATTTGGAATCCACCACTATACGGATCCTCATATTTAATAGCTGCTTTACCATTATCAGTCATATTTAAAATTGCTTCTAGTCCTCCAATTTTAGCATTTGTAAACAATTCATTTTTCCATGTACTTCTTGGAGCAGCAATTGCAATACCATTCTGTACCATACGGTTAGCTTGCTCTTGGGTTATCATACCTGGTTTTTTGTCAGTTCCAATAAGTGATTGAAGTGCGTCAAGCTTTGGATAAAAAACCATTACTCCTTTATTTCTATCTTCTTTTCCAATCTGTCCTTGATAAAGTTCAGGGTCTTGAAATTTTTCTCCTTTATTTAATAAGTTAGTATAGAGTGAAAGAACCTGCATTCCTATGTTTCTTCTTGCATCAGGACTTTCTAATTCATCATTATCAAATCCTGTTACATTGTTTCCATCAAATGAGAATTCATACTGTGATTTAGAAAGCTTTTGCATGTCACCACTTGCAAACTGAACAAATGCATTATAACCTGGTGTACCGTTTGCATTAAGATTTACAAATCTTCCTGAGTTTTGAGAAGTAATTGCAAACTTACCACCTTCAGATTTAATATCATTAATAGAATCAGTAACAGATACAAGTTTGTTAGATACAGTAAGAGATATCAACTTTTCTTTATATTGTTTATACAAAGTACTTAGTTCTTCTTCAGTTTGATATCCAGATCTTTTTCTACCAGAAGTTGGATCTAAATTAAATTCTTTTGCATACCAGTTTCTAATAAGTCTATCTCTTCTTGATGCATCATTAAAAATATACTTCCCTTCTTTGCTATTCCTAACTCTTGTAATAAATGCATCAAACTCTTTCTGTTGCTTAGCAGAAAGTGGATATTTTTGTTGAATTCTTTTACTGCTACGATCTCCTTGATAGCCTGTTAAATAATCAAGATCTTTTAGTTCACCAATTCTTCCTTCAACTAAATCTTGTGATAATAATTGGTCTTTTGCTTTTTTAATAAAAGTTTCTTCATCCAATACTTGACCATCGTTCCAGAATACTTTTGCAAACTGATTACTTTCACTATCTTGAAATTCCTTTTCAAATATTTCAGTATTTTTATCTGACGCTAATTGATAAGCTCTCTTACTAAGAAGATACCTATCAAAATTGACATTCATTTTAGTTTCAGGTAAATCTGGATTAAAGACAAGTTGTCCATTTGCCTGACCAACAATACCAAAATAATTTAATGCTGTTTGATCACCAACAGCAACTCTTTCATACATGAATCTATCTACACCATCTTTAACCTTTTTAAGTTGATCAAAGTTTTTATCCTGTAAAAATTTAGCTGGACTCTCTGCCATCTCCTTAAGTGCAGCTACAGGATTAGCAACAGTTCTTGATGCTCTAGATAAAAATCCTTCTGTCCAAGGTTGAGTTGCTCTTTTTAATGCCATACCTGCTGAGATATGTTGACTTAACATATCATCAGTTGACAAACGGCCATAGTTCATCATTCCTTCTCCAAGTATACCTGAGAGTTGACCGTTTGATACATTATTTCCTCTTTGATATGCAGAAAGTAAACCACTCATACTTTTGACCCAAGACTCACCGTATTCTTCTCCAGCTTCTTGAATAAAGTCTTCATTTTGTTCCTGCATACTAAATGGTTCAGTCGTTGCACCAGAACCTGCATCTACTTTTACTAGTGTCTGATCATACTTAGGATTGACTTTAATTGCACCTGTTACATTGTCAATCACATAGTAATTAGTTTTTAAACCATACTCAACAGCAAGATTTTTTTCATCTGCTTTTCTTTTCATCTCAACAAGCTTCTCCCTATTTGACTGCCTAAAACTTTCAAGGGCATAAGGATCTGCTTCTACTGATACTTTGTAATCTTTAAATGAATATACATAAGCTGCTTCTGCTATATCTTGATTCATTAACATTGCTGCAGTACCAGCATCTACTTTAGATCTAAGTATATCTAACTCTTCTGCTTGTTCTGGAGTATAACTATTTGTGGTAGATGTTGAGTTACCATCAGACATTGTTTCTTGAAGCTGAGTATTATATGCATCAGTTGCATCAATTGGACCTGAAGCTTCTTCTAGTCTTCTAAGATACTCTTCTGTAAACATTGTGCCATTACCTGACTCTATGGCCTGTACTGCTTCCCTTTTGTTGGTATCATTAACAACCTTTTCTTGAGAACTCTCAGCTTTATTCTGGTTTACATAGTTTTGAATAGTACCATATTGCTCAGTAAGATACGCTCTTTCTGCAGCTACTAGGTCTCCTTCAAATCTTGAAGCATTCTGAGTTACATAATCTTTTCTATTTACATAAGCTTGTGTTCTATAGATATCTTGTAACTGTGGATCATTTGAAGCATGAGCTTTAAACAAGTATGTAAGTGGCTCTATTATTTGTTTACCGTTCTTTGTAATTATTTTGTACCTACCGTCCTCAGACCAACTAGGGGTTTCTGCTTGAATTCCAGAAGCCTTAGCAAGATCCATATAAAGCTTGTTTATGTTTTTATATGGGGTGTATTCTACATTTTGAAATCTTAATGACTCATCATCAGATACTGATCTAAATTCTTCACGCATATAATCCATAGCACGTACTCCAGTATCCCAGTACATTTCACGGTTCTTTTCATCTTTAGAGTTCTTAAGATTTAAAGCACCTGTTCTATTATTAATGTAGTTTTTAGTCCAAGCCATATCTTTCATCAGAAACTGATCTTCATAAAATGGCTTGAAGACTTGAAGAGCTTGTTCTACATTTTGTTCAAGAGATAAATCTAGCCCTGATATTCTACGTAGATTAAAATCAATTTGTTTTATTAATTCATCTTTTTTTGCAATGTTATTTTCACGTGAAAGATCAGAATAGAAGTATTGACCATAAATCTTATTTAATGCTTTCCAGTTACTGTCATACTGAGTTTGCTTTGTCTGAAGAACATTAGCATAAAAATTTAAGTCAGGATCAAATGGTTGAAACTGGGGTATGTAATCTTCGACACCTTGTAAATACGTAGCCATAGTTTTTTATCTCTTTTGTAAAACTATTAAAATTTTAAAAGTTTACTAAACTTATTAAGTTTAGTAGAACATGAATGGGAAAACATTGCTACCCATTACATAAACACCTCCTGCTGTGTCACCACCTTCTTTTCTATTATCATAAAGTGCCATCATAGCTTCAGCTGGGTACATGCTATTTGTAGCACTTCCTGTAGACTTATTATAATCTATAATTGCAAGTTTAGTAGCTTGTTCCTCATCCTTAGTAAGGTTATAGTACTTCTGATAAAGATCTTCAAGTTCAGTTCCTCTCTCTGGTCTTGGAGTTTTATAACCTGGTTTCTTTAGTAGTCTTCCACCAATTGATGGATCAACAGCATAATCAGGATATAGTTGATTAAGTGCATCTGTTTTCCATCTGTTAGTAATTGCACTCTTTAATTGATCTTCAAGATACTTTTTATCAGCAAGTTTAGTATTTTGTTTTTTAGCCAACATGTAATTCATTTGATCTACATACTGCTGAGCTGCTGCTGCTCTTGCTGCTGATTCTTTGTTTCTTATATCTACACCTGCATATTCATCTTGTCTAGCAAGTTGAACATTTGCATCATTGTATCTTGAAAGAATGTCTGCTACATCTCTTGATTCCTCACCCATTATTTTAGATGCTACACTACCATAGCTTTGAGGCCCCATTGTTTTACTTAGGTAGTTAAGAACTTTATTGGTAGTTTCTTCACGGGCAGCAACTTCTCTAGCAGAATCTAAGAATGGTCCTCTTGGTTCTTCAAAGTCAACTCTTTGAGATGAAGGATACTGATCTTGTCTGCTATACATTCTGTTAAATGCACCTGCAGTAGCTATTGTATCTTGTAACCAATACGGAGCATACTGAGGTACCGGTACATTAATAGGCATTGGATTACCTTCAGGATCTGGAACTTCTTTATTTATAAGTTCACCTGGAGAGTATTCATACTTAACATCAGGACTAAAACCAAATGCATCAAAGTGTTCAAACCCTGCAAGTTGTTCATCACCTATAACTGGTCTTGCTCCTTCTTTACTAAGAACACCTTCAATACCACGTGTTACATCAGCATATCTTGTTTTATAAAAGTCAGGCTTGAGTAGTTCCTCATCATTTGCAGGTACATTAGGTATACCTAACATAGTAAGATAATCTCTTCTGAACTTTGCTTTAAGAACTGGATCATTATAAACTTGATCTACAATTGCAAAAGCTTCATTATCATTATTTCCTGCTCCTCTTGCTTTTTCAAAAATAAATCTCTTCTCATAGTCTTCAGGAGTAAATCCAGCAACAAAAGAACCAGTTCCTTTATATACTCCTTTTTCTGTTCTTGAGTAACCTTCAGTTGCTGATTGTTTTTTTACAACATACTTATCAGTACCAAAATCTGCATTTGAATTTAAAGCTCTACTAAGAATAATTCTATCTTGGAAACCAGGGTTAAACTTACCGGTTATTCTAATTTGAGAACAACTCTTATCTAAACAAAGTATTGTCTTATCAATATAAATACCTTTTTCAATAATTGCATTTGCTCTTTCTATAATTTGTTTATTCTCAGGAGCCTGAGACATAAAGTCCTGAACTGTTTGTTTTTTAGTTCCTGTATCTACTGCAACTTTTCTAGGGTCAAACTTAACAGCAGTTACCTTTCTATAAGTGCCATCAGGTTGTAATACAAACTCTCCGGTTTTAAGATTCCATGCATCTTTTGAAGTTTTAATTACAGCACCTTCAGGTAATGATTCTTTAGTATATACTTTAGGTGAAGTTTTTACTTCTCCTTTATCTTGATATTTATCTAACTCACCACCTTGTTTGTACATATAGTCACTTGGAGCAAACGGTAAATCATAACCACCCATAGTCATACCATACATAGCCATTGGAGCTTGCATCATTTCATCTTCTGCAGGCATTCCTTCTTCTGATGTCATAGCCATCATATCCATTTCTTCAGGAGTTGCTTCTGCTTGTGCTTCAGCAAGTTTACTTTTAGGAAGAATGTCTTCATCTCTAAGACCCATTGATTCCATGTAAGGTCTAGCTACTTCTGGTATACCTTGAGGGAAACCTTTTTTAGATTCTTGTGCTAATGCAAGAGCACCTAGTTTAATATTAAACTGTTTAATCATTAACTCAGCAGTTTTCTTTTCTAACTTATCTGAGTTAGGATCCTGAAGTACCTTACGGTATGTATTAATGTCATACTGTTTTGCAAGATCAGCTGGAGTGTATCCTCCTTTTTTAGGAGTTTTGCCAAACATCTTAAGAATCTTAGGATCTGTAATCTTCATAGATCTAGTATCACTAAAGATAAATGTACCATCAGGAAGGTTTAGAGGTACACCACCTGAACTATGTCTAGGACCAGTAATCTTGTAGTGTTCTGGGAAACCATCACCATTGATATCTCCATATGCTGTTTCACCGCCTTCTGCTTCTAGATTAGCTTCTTCTCTTGGTACTCTAGAGATTGAATCTTTTACTTCTACTTTCTTTTCTCCTGTGTACTGATCAATATCATTACCACCCATAGCAGTTGGAATGATTGCTAGAGAACCAAATCTTTGTGGATATGGTGTTCCTCCTTTTGCCATTATAGCTCCACCTTTCTGTCCACGGCCTATTACTCCTTCAAAACCTTCTCCTTGTGGTGCTCCAGGTTTCTGAGCAGTAAATGCAGTTTCACGGTTAGGAAAATATCTACCAGGTTCAGTATAGAAAGTATCTGCTGCAATGTTATCCATAGTTTGACCTTCATACATATTACGCATAGCTTGTCTTCTGCCTTTGTCAAACATTTCTGCTACTTGACCTACCTTATTTCCAATAACGTTTGTAGCTAATAGAGCTTGCTGAGGATCAAATTCTTTTAGTTCATAAGTACTTTGTTCCCAGTCTTTAAGAAACTGATCTGAGCTTGGTTCTTCAAGACCCCATGATTCCATTATTTCAGGACGGGTCTTATCCCAAACTTCCTGCATTGATTTTGGTTTAAGAAAAGGTATGTCTTGGTTTTGATTGTTTACCTGATTACCTTGATCTATACCTTGAAACTTTTGAAGTCCGTATTGAGCTTGTATAGGTTTTGTAAACATCTTAGACATGAACCCTTTAAAGCTTCTTGTTTTATCTTCATTGGGTTGAAACATTTTTTTGAAACCATACTTAGTTCTTTCACCTAGATTAGCAAAAGGTCCTTGTCTGTCTTTATCTTTTCTTCTATTTCTTTTTTCTTCAGTTAAATCAGATTCAGACTCAGCTTGATCATACAAAGGTCTATATGTATATTTTTTAGCACCTGGTCCTAATCTTTCTTTAGTCATACTAAATCCTGTTGGCATTTCACCAGTAGGACCTGTAAATGGTAAAGTAGTATTTAGGTATTGAGGCATACCTGGGATATATTTTTTTCTTCCCTGATTAAAAGGAAGAAATGCATTAAAGATATTATCAGTAGAGTATGGTACAGGATTATAATAGTATCCTTGATAAGGATTACCAGTCATTTTACCGGCAGCCATAAAAGCTTTTTCTTGATCAGTAAGTTCTTGTTCAGGAGCTTCACTTGTAAATGATAAGTCAGTAAGTCTTAACTCTGGATTTGCAGCAGATTGTTCTTTCCAATATTCTGCCTCTTCCTGTGATAATGACTTAGAATTACCCCATCTATCTGTTACAGTTAAACCTGCTTGAGCTCTTGTTAAATCAGGTATAGAAGGATCATTACCTCCATATACAAACTTATACAAGTCACCACCTGTCATTCCACCAAACTGTTGTTCAAAAAAGCTTTCAGCTTGTTTTTCAATTTGAGACAGTACTACATTGTTTTTTATAGTAGAAAGAAAGTCTGTAGTTTTCTTTTGTCTACCATCCATTATATCTGTTGAGTCTGCTGTTTCTTGTGGCTGATCAATAGTATCACCTAATTGTTTTTTAGCAAGTTTGACTGCAGACCTAACAAATTTATTTTTAAGTTTATCTGTAGAACCACCTTCTTTTGCTGTTGGTTGTTCATATAGAAGCTCATTCATAAAGTTTTCATCTTCTTGAACAAACTCCTCTTCTTGAGCTAATTGCTGTCTTTTTCTTTCTTCAGCAATTAAATCTTCTTGAATAGAAAGTTGATCACTTAATGGTGCTTCACTTTGTGCAGTTTGTTCTTGTGCAGAGTTAGACTGTGCTTGCTGAAGATATTGAGCAGCAGCATTTATTATTCGTGTTGCTGCTTCTTCTCCATAAGATTTTGCTAATTGAGCGTATACTTGATTAGGGTCATTTCCTTGACCTCCTAAGTCAACTGGTGCAATAAGACTGACAACTTTCATTACAAGTTGTTGTGGATCAACTTGTTGCTGTTGAGTTCCATATTGAGCTCTTGTAATAAAGTCTGAAAGTGGTGTAACTACTTTACCTCCATCTTCAGCTTTATAAATTCTAACTCTTCTTTTTTCCATAATATGTTATATATAACAATATACTAAATTAAAAGTTATGTAATAAACTTTATAAGTTTATTCATAGACTACTGTATAACCATCAGCTTTATACCTATCTATTTCTTCTGGGCTAAGATACATAGATATACCTCCGTCTTTGTATTCTTTTTGAGATAAAGCATCTATTCCTACTAATGCAGGCACTGCATAAATACCTTTATTAAATATTTCTAAAAACTCTTCAGGCTTTATTATATCGAGTAATGTTTTTACTATTTTATCTTTAGGCTTTCTGTCCATAAAATATTGAGCAAGCTTATCTTCTGTTATATTTTCCCAATGATTTTTAAGTATATTCATTTCTACAAGTTTATCTCTAAAGCTTGTATTAAGATATGCATCTATTTCAACAGGATCACTTATGTATTCATATAGTGTTGGAGAGTTTTCCATTTTTGGAAATGCTGGTTGCATTAAGTCATCCGCTAACTGAGGGTTTATTTTACTTACTTCCCCCGGTGCCTCTAAAGCATTTTGCAATTTTTTTCCCCAAGCATTATTAAATGCAGCTAAATTATTTTGTCCTAATATTGTATGATGGCTCATTTCATGTTGAACTCTTCTTCTAATATCTTCAATAGGAGAATCACCATATATAACTATTTTTCTATCATCAATTGTAGTAGGTTGACCTAAATTTCTTTTAGCAATACCTTCTGAAGTTAATGCTGAGTATCCTCCACCTCCTTCACCTGGATTATTTTCAACTCCTATCTTAAAAGGATATTTTTCTGCAACACCTTGACTTTGCTTTTGAGTAATTAAATCTTGTAGAGCTTGCATATAGTTTGTTCCATATTCTGCATCTAAAGCTTTAGCTCTTTGAATATTTTCTGGTGAAGTCTTTAGTCTAAAGTATTCTTCTGCTTGGTTAGCTATTTCTTTTTCAAAATCTGTATTTGGTGTAAAATAAGATTTTTCAGGTACTAAGAAACCTGCGTCTTCAAAATCTATTGTTCTATATATGTTAGGATCATTCATATCAAAGAATCCCACATTACCACGCAAAGATTTCATTCTATTTGAGTAGGGAACAACTATTTCAAAAGAGTTTTCATTTATTTTTGGATAAAATTCATCTCCAATAACAAGATCATTATCTAGAAATCTATTGACTCTACCCTCTAATTTTGGAGGAATATCTCTATGAAACCATTTTAGTTGAGAATCTGCAAGTCTTTGTCTAGCACTTAGTGGAATATTATCTGGTATAAAATTACTTGCATATAAAGGATTCTTACTATTTACAGCTAATTCGTAAACATTATCTCCGTATTCCTTAGCAAAATCAAGAGGAGTTACATAAGTTCCTACTCCTTTATCTCCCATATCTGTTGTAGAACCAAAGTAATCTTTTTTAAATTCCTCAAATTTATTTGGGGAACCATGTTTTACTGGTAAAACATTACCTTTCGAGTCTCTTAAAATATTAGGAAAAGCTTTTTTAAAGTAACTGCTTTGTTGTTGTATAAACTGTTCAGGAGTTCCTTGGAAAGGAGAACCATCAGGATTTTTCATCCAAGTACCATTAGCCTTTGTAGCTTCTTCTATTGCATTGTATTCATTAATAAGCTCTGGATATTTAGGAGTGTCAGGATTCCATTTACTCCAGTCTATTTCTGATTTAAAAGTGTTAATAGGATTAGTAGTAGTTTGTACTCTTGGAACATTCCTTAAAGGTAATTTATTTGTAACATATCTACTTGCTCTAGCAAGATCATCTATAAGACCTGTTGCTTTTGCAAACGGAAGTACACTGACTGCATCTAATGTTTCGTTTAATCCTTCACCATAGTTTGAACCGGTAAGTGGATTGACACCCATGTCAAAATCATCTTTAGTTGCATAGTTATATATGCCTTCTCCTAACCCAAAAGGCAAGGTAGCTAAATCACCAACAGTTTGTCCTACTCCTTTTGCAGTTTCTATAGGATTTTCAACAACTCTAACTAATGCAGGGGCTCCAGTTAATTCTAATGCGGTCTCAGTAACTGCCATGTTTTTAGCCTTTCTTGCATTAGCTTCATCTACTGCATCCTGAAACTGACCTTTGTAACCTTCTCTCATTACATAAGGATCAAATCTAGACCAGTTTCTTTCTTCATACATTCTAGCAAAATCAGAAGTAGATATCTTATCTTCTTTTACTTTTCTTCTAGCTCTTTCAAATTCTTCAGCTTGTTTGCGATAATCTTCTGCACCTTGAATAAAACGGGAGAGTTCTTTATTTGTAAAGTCTTTAGGTTTCACATCTTGATACCAAGCTTCTCTACCTCTAACTGTAGTCATAAGAGCTCTTGCTTTGTCCATAAGCTGCTTATGTTTTTTTTCTGCAGCCGGAGTTGCATATGCAAATGTTTCCGGAGCATCATATGTTAGTTCTGGTTGTGTAATTATACCTTCTTGTGCTTTAGTTAATCCACCATTTTTTTTATTTCTCGTAGGATCTTCATAAACTTCTTCTCCTTTTTCATTAATCCATGCTACTCCAGGAGCATCCATTGGTTGCCAACCTTCTCCTGGAAAATATGCTGAGTAAGGAACTTGCTTAAAATCTTTTATCTTATACTCTCCAGGTTTATTAGGATCAGGTTCCATAACAGTCTGCAGTCTTTTTGCAGTTCTGATAGGATCATAATTTATAGGTTTAGGTATTAAATTTCTTTGTATAAATTCTGGTGTTTCTGGTTGAGAAATAGTTTTAACAGGAAGTCTTCCTATTTCAGGTATTGTACTAGTAAACTCTGGTTCTTCACTTCCTTCAGGTAACTTTTTATAAATAAAGAATTGCTGTGGGGCCATATATTCATTAACTCTCCACGGTTGTCGACCACTAGGATTTGCAGGAGCATATGTATTAATTTTAATAGTATTAATAGGTTTTATTTTACCAATAGCCTTTGGATCAATATAGTGGTTACTGAAACTAGTACTTTTATTAATAGCACGAAGAGCACCAATATTAGCCACTGGATTAAGATTTACAAGTTGAGCTTTACCAAGTTTGTCTGTTAACGGTTTTTTATACTGCCAGCTATCAGCACTTAAGTTTTTCATTTTTGAATATGTGTTATACAAAATTGAACTGTCTATATATGCATCAACTCGCCTATTATACTCATCAGGATCTGTAATTACATAAGGATTGTTATAGTTTTTTTGTACACACATCTTTAACTTAGAATTCCATATCCATCCTTTTGGACATGCACCCGTGCCTGCAGCCCTTCCCTTTTGTGCTTTAGGTAAACCTGTTATCTTATACTTTGCCATTACTTAACCATTTCTAATGTATAACCTAATCTTTGCCATTCTCTTACTTGCTCATCAGTAAGTTCTATTTCATCTCCAATATTGTGAGTACCACCTTCTTTTTTGTTTGTTATAAATTTTTTAAGTTGCTTTCTTCTAAATTCATCTTGGGGTGATAATTTACCTGTCTCTTTTTCTATTTTATTAAGAGTTTCTAATTCTAATTTATATTTACTTTTTTTATCAGATTTATAAGATTTACTAGATTCATATATTCCTAGACCTGTAGCCGCAGTTGCTACGGCTAATAGTATTCCAGGTCTTATAATTTGAATCTTATCTCTTCTACGATTAAGTTCATCAATAGTATCAGTCAGTGTAATTATTTTATCATTTAAGTCTTGTCTTTCTTTTAATAACCTTTCTACTTCAGCTGGATTTTTTTTAGATGCATATTGTATAGCTGTTTTTGCAATTTTTTCATCAAATAACTTCTGAAATTCTAATGCTTCATTTTTCTTTTTTACTAATTCATCTAAGCCACCATCAAGATAATGTTTAAGCTTATAATAATCTTTTTCTATTATACCTATGTTGGTTAAATTAGAAGTGTTAGCAAGATTGGTAAATCTTTCAGTTTGTGATTTTAAAACCGGAACATATTTATTAAACGAAAGAGTTAGAGCATCAAATTTTTTATCAAAATCATTTAATAATGTTGTGTATTTACTACCAGCAAAAAAACCTCTTTGTATAGCTTTAGCTCCTAATAAAGATGCAGCTTCTTTATAAAAATTATCAATATTGCTCACATCTTCTGGTATACTAGTCATACCAAAAGTTTCAGGATCTAATAAATCTCCTAAAGTTTTTGGTAATTTTTTCTCATCAATTTTAATATTATACTTTTCAGCAATATTTTTTAATTGAGTTACTTCAGCAGATTCTAACTGTCTATTACCAGATGTTTGTTTAATTATATCGTCTACATATTCTTTTGGCGTATTATACTTTTTATTTTTTATCAAATCATAATATATGCTACCAGTAATATCTTGATCCATATTTGCAAACTTAGGACTACCCAGAGTTACTGAATTTGTACCCATACCCATTGCTGAAGCCCCTTTACCTTTCCATTGTGTATACGCATTAAAAAGATCTTCAGGAGTTTTTATATACTCAGGAACTAATGATATTTCTCTATTATATATTGAATTATTAATATAAAAGTCATTTAAAAATAACTGCATCCTTTTGGGATCAGAAGCAATTTTTGAAAGGTTATGTTTTGTTACACCTATATCTTTTAATATTTTGAGGTTTTCAGAGAAATCAGATAATTGATCTTCTGAGAACTGATATCCTATTGAACCTTTTGAACCAACAATGCTTTTGGTAAATAATTCTTGTGCTTTCGCAACTTTATTATAATCAGTTGAGGTTTCTAATATATAATCAATTCTATTTATTTGTTTTGTCTTATTAAGATTTAATCCTGATCTAACTTGAGGTGTTGCTTCATATGCATCAAGAATAGATTTTATTTCTGGATCATATGCATCCATTAACTCCTGTGGTGTTTTACTAATGCTAAGACTAGGAAGATTTTTTAAATTTATAGATTTAGTTATTCCTTGCTCTACTAAACGTTGTGTTTCTTTATAAAATTCATCAGGAAAGAATTGTCTAAATAACTCAGTAGCAAACTCTCCTTCTGCCATTCCTGTTTTAGGATTTTCTTGAATTATATTTACATCAATTTTACCTTGAGAACCAAACTCATCTCCTAAATTTATTGTTGGTCCATATTTAGCTTGTTTACTTTGATCAATGCTAACATTCTTTTTTACTTTATTCCAATCACTAGCCGTCATAGCCACATCAATATCATTAGAAGCATGTGCTACACCAATATTATGAAATACTGAACTCCCAAATGGTTTAGAACCTGGAAGAACTTTTTGTACAAAAGCAATATTTTTATTTTGTGTATCAGCATATTTTGGATTAAAACTAAAATCAGGTATAAATTTTTCTGTTTTAACAGGGATTCCTTCTTTTAACTCTAGTGTAACTTCTTGACCTGGAACTTGAATATCAAATGGTATCTTTTCTTTTGTCTCAAAATCATAAATATAGTTAATGTTTTGACCTGTTCCCGGATCTGTAACTACAGATTTCATTGTACCTATTTGCTGATATGGAGATAGTTCTTCGCTGTATAAAATTTTATCATCAACTAATTTTGCATTATTTCTTAATCTACTTAGTTCATCTATTTTATCTTGTAGTTTAATTATTTGTTGTTTGGTAGCTATATCTTGAGTTCGATTACTTTTTAATTGATGAAGTTTATACTTTGCTGTAATTATGTCTCTTTCTATTTCCTGATTTTGTTTCCATAACTCAAGACTTTTATCTTGAAGTTCAGCTCTTTCAAAAGCTAACTTCTCACTTTTTTTCCTATACTTTCTTAATATACCTGGTGTTAAAGATTCTCCAACATTTTTACCAAAATAATATGCTCCCTCTCCAATAGTTTGTGCTACTGGTTTTGCAGTATTATATACTTTTTTTACACCTTTAGTAATATCATCTATAGCACCCATACCAGGTATCATTTCAAGAGCTGTTTCTCCTAATGCCCAACCTGCATCTGACCAGTCACCTGTTTGTCTTGCTTTACCTATAAGGCCAGGAATTTCTGCTGCAGTTTTAATTGCTTGCAATGCAGCAGTAGCAGGATTAAAATAACTTGCAAAATCTAATCCTTTACCAACAGCATTTCTACTAAGTATTGGATCTTCTTCACCTAGTTTATCTAAAGCTCTTTCATAGTCTGTAATATTCCATGGAGCATTCATCATATCTCCTGTTGCTACAGAGTAATTAAAGTAGTCAATTGGATTTGTTATTATATCCCAAACTTTACCAGCATAATCTCCAAAAGTTGGATTTTCAGGAGCATTAAAATAAGTTGTGCTTTTGCTTGGTGTTTGAATAACTCCTGGATCATATTGTGTACCTACTCCAGAAAGATTCCATCTTCTATTAGCTATTTCATCTTCATCAGCTTTAGTCCATTCTAAACCACTTTGCTCATAAAGTTTCTTTGCTTCCTGAATATCTTTTTGAATTTGATCTTCTACTTTTTCATAGTTAGATTTACCAGTTACTTTAAAATCTTTGTCAAAAACTTTCTGTGCAGCTATCTGTTGAGCAGTAGGTTTTTTAGCAACTTGTTTTGCGGGTGCACTTTGAAAAGCTTGATTTCTATTTTCAACGAGGTCATAGTAGTCTTGATCAAAAAGTTGCTTAGCCCCTTTGTTTAACTTAGCAGTTCTCTCTGCCACATCTCCTTTTGATAATGGTTGAAAGTTACCCGATCTGTTCCAGTCTACTTCCCACTTATTTCCAACCTTTCTATAAACACCTTCACTTCCGGGATATGTATAGTACATACCTCCTTTTTGAAAGCTTCTTACACCTCCGTATTGCTGTTTGCCTTGAAGATTCTTTTGTCTATACTCTTCTCTTTCTCTTGCATATTTTTCTTTTAAGCTTTCTGTAGGTTGGCTTGTTTCTTCTCGTTCTGGCATTGGAAACTCAGGAGCCGGTTGCTCATTGTCTCCTCCACTTATACTCCATACACCATATCTGTATTTCTTTTCTGGCTTTTCAATATCAACTAAACTAGGTTCAACATTTTCTCTTATTCTTTTGGCAATTGGTTTAATAGATTTATTAACACTTTCATAGCCACCTAATGAAGGATTAGTTTTTCTATATACAAAATCTTTGTCATAGTATACGGACTCTCCATGACCAAATGAACACTCAGGACAATTTGTTTTTAGATAGCTTTCATATCTTTGTTTTGGACCTGATTTGTAAAACTGATCATATGGTAAAAGCCCTTCTGGTATATATGCGGGATTTGCATAATTTTCTTGAACTTTCTTATTTAATTCATCATTTATGTTTTCAAGTTTAAACTTACCAGTATTAACTAATTCTTGAGCTACTGCTAGATTTTGTTTTTCAAGCTCTTTTGCTTTTTCCCACTCTTTATATTTTTTATACTGATGTGTGTTTTCAGAAGGAACATAGTATGTATTTGTAGCTTCATCATATCCTTCTGCTTTTGAGGGGTCAACAGCAAGCTTATAGTTAATATCTGGATAAATATTTATTGTTTGATAATCACCTGCACCATATACTAAGTCTTTTTGCTGTATTGGTTTAATATATATTGGCTGATTAATGTGAGTAAACTCCCTACTATATTCTGTAGGCCAGATATCATGTACTGAATGTAAATCTCTTATATCTGTACCTTCAGGATATCCATATTCTACTCTTTCATAATCTGAAACACATTTTTTTATTTTTAGATCATACGTATAACCTTCAGGACATCTTACAACTTTGCCAGTTTGAGCTTTAGGCAATTCTTCTACTACATACCCATCTTTTTTATACTGTTCTATTTCTTTAGGAGTAAGATCTAATTCTAGATACCCACCATCTTGAAATGTATAACCCTGCTTTTTGAGCTTTTGAATATGATTTACATATTTTAATGCATCTTTATATGAAACATTTGAAGGAATATAATCTCCAAAGTTTGTCAGACTTATATCACTATAGTCTTTTTGCATAAGCTTTTTAAGTTCTGTATTTTCAAGATCTAATAGCTTTTTTTGCATTTCTTTAAGAACTGGATCTGCAGGTGGAATATTTCTTTTATCATCTTCAATAAATAATGAACCAATAAAATCTTGATTGTTTACAGGCAAGCTAAAGAAGTCATCATCTGTTTCAATAGATTCGTAAAATTTATTTTCAAGGGGCTCATATAAAGTTTTATACCTCTCTTGTTGAGATTGTTTGTTTTCAACTGCTTGTTGAGCTTTAGTTCCTTTTGTCCATGTTTTATTATCAGGATTAAATCCGTACCATTCATCTCCTGGAGATCTCCCCCATTGGTCTTTAGTAGTAAACTGTTTTTTATCAGGATCAAACCCATACCATGGTGAATCTGATTTTCTTCCCCAAGAGTCTGTTTCTCCACCTCCTTGATAGTACTTAGCATTAGGATCAAAGATTTTCTTTTTCTTTGATTTAGGCTTTTTGAATAATGGATTTTTGTCAAACAACTTATTAGTAGCAGAGAGACTTCTTGAATACTTTTTAGTATTAGTTTTTTGACCTCCTTTTTTTAACTCATACTCATCTACATATTCTGCTCCGTCAAAAGTTTGATTACTAGTATCTCCAGCAGGTATTATTCTTTCTTCACCAGTAGATGCAACAGCTAGTATATTATAAGGTGTTGGATTATATATAGTATTGCTTGGAATTCTATAATTGGTTCCTGCCGGTGGCTCTCCTTGTTTATATCCAGAAGTAGATACAAAAGGAATTAGGTCATTATTAGCAACCTTTTTTTTTGATGGCTTGTTTAACTTTTTTGTTGCCTCTGATAAAACTTTCTTGTTGTAGCCCATTACCTAGGAGAATATGTGTTTTTTGTATTTAGTATTTTAAGTATCATGTTTGTATCATTAGATACAGCCTTAGATAAATATAAGAAATTTAAGTAATGTCTAAACCTTTTTCTTTGAAGTTCAGGTTTAGAATAGTTTAGATTATCCGGGTTAAGATCTCTAACATAACCATTAGCTTCCGTGATCCACATATTTTGTGATTCAGTTGGGCCGTCAAGTATTGTTGTACCTGGTATTACAGGTCCTGTTGGTGGATAGTCTGAACCAATAGGAAACTCTCCACGGTCTTTTGTTATATCCCAGAACTGGTTAAATCTATACTTCTGTTCTTCTTTAGAGAATAATATATCTATAGAATCAAGATTTACTTGTGGGTACTGAAGTGACAGTGCAACATTATTTTTAGGGAACAGGTTTAGATTAAGATAACCCGAGACCTGTTCTGTATTATATACTACTGCCCTATCAAAGTTATAATCTAGTACATGAAACTGATCAATACAGTTTCCTTTCTTCCTTCTGTATGCCTCTAGTATATATTCTATACTTTTTAATGTAGTAACAGTTTGGCCTAAAGAAATTGGCATTTCAATTTCAAACGGATAATCAACTCCATAGTAATTACAGAATCTATCACACTGATAATTATGTTTCCATATACCATTAAGCTTAGTACTTAAGAAAGTATTCTTACCTGGCATAAGTAAATCAGGATGCCAGTCATGGAAAGAAATCCAAAACTTAGACTTAGGATCAAAGCTTAGTGTCCATGATGCAGATTCAAATGCTGGATTGTCTGGATCATTAAGTTTAAATCTTGCTATTTTGTCTATGACAAAATCATTAGTACTAGGATCATAAACAACTCTTCCTTCAAAACTATCTTTAAGTCTGTAATCTTTTTTTGTAAAGTACAGTACAGAGTTTAAGTTATCATATATTGCCTGACATCCTATACCTGCAACAGGATTGTCTGTATGTGGATAATCAGGGAAGTCTTTAATTAACTGATAAGGAAGATATAATGTAAACCACCACTTCATACCTAGTTGAGAGATCTCATCAAGAGACCCGGCAAATGACATTATTTTTCCTTGATTCTGAGAAACGTAGTATGTACCTGCAGGAGTAGATATAATTGACCTTGCGTTTTGACATGAACCATATTCATATGGTTTGTCAGCTATAATAAGATTCTGTGGTGCTTGTGCAAAAAGTCCCCCGTCACCTATTGTAATCTTTGTACCTGCATCTGTTTCTAATTGGTCAACTCCTTGGAATACAACAGGACTTGAGTTTTTAAATGTAATGAGTATACCTGTTTTAGCAAAGTTCTTAACTGCAGATATTTGATCTTTAAACTCTCTATAGTTACTTGCTAGATATAAAAACCAACCATCAAAAGAATTATTAATTGGTCTTCCTACAGGATCTGCAGTAGGGAAAGAATATAAAATTCTGTCTGGATAATATGTGTAGCACAAGCTAGATACTTTAGGATCATAGTATCTATTTTGTAAGTTACCTCTTGAAAAATAATCTGTATAAAACTTTGATATACTTAATGACTGATCATATGCATAATAATCTCCCCGTGTAATTATACTAGGGTTCATATTAAACATGGCAGTTAGTTCACCAAACCCATATGGGTTGTAATATTTTTCACCATCAGTAAGACCTTGGTTTCTGAAGTTGACTAGTATTTCTGTTTCTACAAAAAAGTCTCTTACACCAGATACAGCCAAATAGAAAAATGATTCTTTTACACCAAAGAAACCTGGATAGTTACCGGGATCATCATTAGAATAATTATAGTTTTCATTATCAAGATTAAAATAACTTTGAGGAAGTACACCTGTAGACGGTGTGGTTAAGTTACTTAAATCTGTGATTTCGGCTAGTGCCCCATTAAAATCATACTTTTGACTGTTTAACCAGAACCTAGGTTGTGCAATATTTTGTCTTTGGAAATAATCATACTCTATACCAAATGGTTGTGCATATAACCATTCCCAGAAAAACAGCATTGTATTTTTTTCTGTGTATCTACAAACATATGTGTCACCACCAAATATAACTGGAGTTGTACGTATTTTCTTTTGTACATACTGTTGTGGACATGCAAGAGTACCACCTACTATTGAAGCAGGTAAATCAAAATAATTAAACTTTTGTTCACAAGGTGTAATAGGTATTTGTTTAATAGACTCAAGTTGTCCATACTGACTTCTGATTCTTACTTTTATAGCAGCATAATGACTTGCAATATTTTTAGAAAACTCAATTTGCGGATCCTTAAAAGTTGGTCCTAAATCATTTTGATAAGGATTGCTTAGAGTAACTAATGAGCTATCTTGTTGTGCACCTGTTATGTATGCTGGACCTGTTGTTACTCCAGCACCATTTGTAGTTCTAATAAAAGCTGTCTCAGGTCTATTAATATTGTTTATGCTATAAGCTATAAAATCATTGGTAGTGTTGTTTTCAAAATAGCGTGGTACTCTTTGGATATTATTTCTTAAGTAAAATGAATCAGCAATTTTATATCTTTTACCATTTGCACTTGGGGCAAAAGCCATATCAGAATAAAATCCTTCAGAAATCATTTGTAATGCATATTGCCTGTATGGCATAAATGCATAGAATAATCTAAATATAAGATCTGAACCTTCCGCAAAATAATACAATACATATTGTAGTCCACCAATTGCTCTTAAGAAACCAGGAGCATAAGCAAAGTCTGGTGCTTCAATAGAACCTGCAGGTAGTATTGGACCAAGACCTGTAACTGATGATGTACTGCTTATTGCTTGAATTAATGAATCTTGTGCAGTTGCATATGATGTAGCACCATAACCACCTCCTAATGCTAAAACTGCATCTGCTAATGGAACAAGGTTACCATAGTAGTTTCCTAAGAAACTGTTATATAAAAAGATTGGTCCTCCAGGTGCACTTAATCCTGCAATTGCTGCAGATTGTGCTGCGTTACCTACTACAGCACCTCCTGGTATATTTTGCATTGCAGCTTCTATTTCAGGAGAATTAAATGTTCTTTTACCAACAAGAGATATGATAGCTTCAATTGCTCCACCCACAAATGCAACAGTTGCAACTATATTACTTATAAGTTTATGTTCTGGATGTTGATTAGGATATATAAACTTTTGTGTTGAATTTCCATATAGGCTGCCGTATAACTTAAGTTCTGTACTAGACAGATATGGGTTTTTAAAATTTAAGTCTGGTGCATGAAATGTCATTACATCTCTTGGCACTTGTTGGTAATCATACAATACATTACCGTTTTCATCTACCGTTTTGATATATGGGTCAGTAAAGCTACCTGAATATTGTTGTGGATAAATTGTATTATAAGGATAATTAGGGTAAAGACCCTGTGTTTTATCAGCAGCGGCCTGACCAACAATCTTATATGTTCTAAGATTGTTTAGCATTCCTTTTGCAATTATAGTTCTGTTACCTTCTCTTGATCCTCTAAGAATTTCATATCCTACAATTCCTGGTATATCATTACCATCATTATCTTTAGGGTAAGTAATGTTTTTAAACACCACTCCCATGAGTCTAATAGTATTTGTTGCTCCTAGTGTACCTGCGTTACCACCAGAAGAAAAATGACACGTAACATCTGTTTGTGTATCATAAATAAAGTTTTCAGGAAACTTATGATGTCTTATAGGTTTTCCACAAAGATCATAATCAGTATTAGATGTACCTGTCCAACAATGATATGTTGAGTTCCATATATCAGGTCTGTTATCAGGATATATTTCTGATGACTCCCAATATCCCATATCACCTGATGCAATAACAACTCCTCCATCCGGTAATGTAGATTGTGTTAATGATGTTATTGAGGCAGTATTTATTACTTCAAATAATTGTTCTTGATCTGAAGGAGTACTAAACAATGTGTTTATATCATTATAAGGAACTGTTTCAAGCTGTCCTTGAAAATTTCTTGGTGCTCTTCCAGGTATGTGATAAGATGAAGATTTATCTCCAGTATCATATACCCAACGGATAAAGAAGGCATACGTCTCATCACGGAGATAACTTGTATTAGAACCTCCTTTAATATAATAGTCTTCAGGATATTCTACTGATACCCAATCTGCCTTAATTAAATTTGCAAGTGGTTGATAATTAAAATCAAATTTTGATCTGGGACCAACTCTTAAAAGATAATTATTAACCTCTATCATTTGATCAGATCTTTCAAATACAGGTGTCTGAACCGGTAAAAAATCAATAGGTTCCGTTATTAACTCTGTTTTGATTTGATCAATATAGATTATATTAGTTTTAGTAGAATAAATACCATAACGTTTAGCTACTGTATTCTGATTTACATATTGAATTATACAAAGTATAAATTCATCAAAATGTTCATCATCTGCTTCTACTTCTAGTTCTAAGGCACCTTGTGGTTCAGACTCAAACCAAATAGGTTGTACGTTACTTGGAGAGAACCAGTCAGTAACCTTTTCTCCTTTTATACTATACGCAATACAAGCTGAATATGATCCATTAAATAAAGTACCACCTGCTTTACCAAATCTAAGATTAAGGCATGGTGTCTTCATTAAACGTGCTAGTCTAAGTTTATCACAATTTAATGTAGTAAGGTTAGTACATATTGTACAGCTATCAACAATATTACACTCTTGATTCCAAGGAACTCCTGGCCATTGTTTTGTGTTTCCTGCAGTATTAGCATAAGTGTTATTTCCTATCCATTCATAGTCATCAGAAGGCCAAGTCTGTGGATCACCTATGTTGAGATATCTATCTGGGTTTAATGCATCTGCAAAATATACTGCCCAAGAACAATCTTCTTTTTCTCTTGATGCACCCGTAATAAGATTTAGTTCATTAAGGTTAAGACAAGGATCTTGTACAATAGGTCTGTATCTACAAACATCTTCTTCAAATAATCCTATCTCTGAGTTTATAGATGCAAGTTGACCAGGCACATGTACAGCAGTAAAAATCACCCATTTGTCACTGTAAAGATGTATAGTCCCTACTATCACCTTTTTCCCGTTAGTAATAGTCTCTCCTGAAATACCACAAATATAATTGGCAGCTTCATTTGATATTGTACCTAAGTCTCCCTCAGCAGTATTGTTAACTGCATTACGAGCATGAGTCCACATTCCATCTGTAACAAATGATGGATCAGAATCCTTATTGAGACCTTTTATAAAAGTTTCAGTAACAGTTTGTATTATATTTTGAGGTCCAGATTTTTTTGCCATGATTACCTTACAATTACATTACCTGTATGATACTTATAATATAGAGGATCAACATTGTAACTCTTAAACATGTTATAGTACTTACCATACATTGCTTTACGGTTATTCCACCACACCTTCTTCATCTCTTCAAAGTTAGGTGTATTAACCAAACTTACTGCTTGGTTTCTAGCAGCTCTTAATCTTTGTTCTATAAGTGCAATTTTTTGACTTACATCTTCACCATTAAGATATAGATTCTCAAGTATTCTTTGCTTGAGTGCATATTCATAATACTCATTAAGAAGTTCATGGTCTGGAACAAGAAGGTTACCCTCATCATCTTCTAATGTACTTTGGTAGTTAAGATATACTTTACCGGTAACAAAAGATGTAAACAAGAATCCATCTTTTATCCATCCTTCATTGGGAGTATTAAAGTAAAGATTAGGGCAGTCACATTCTATATTTTGACTAGCCTTCATCCTAAGTGGAATAAGCACTCTATATAATCTAGTTTGAGCCGCATTAACAATCTGTATAAGCTCATATGAGTCACCTTTACAATTCATAAATACACGTGGTCTTATACATGTATTTCCATAAGGTGAGTTAGGATCATACTGTCCAGGAATATAATCACCTGGAGGTCTTACTTGTCCTAAACATCCTGCTGTGTTATTACAGGGATGAGAGTTACACACAGAACAATTTACTGTAGGTGCATTACATGTATCTACACTAAGTGGTGTTTCTTGATATGGTACTTCTTGAACATTAGTTCCTCCAATATTATAACCAGTCCTTACTTCATACTCTCCACAGATAAGTGCAAAGTTGAATGTATAAAAGTTATCAGGAAGCTTTACTCTACCGTGTTCAACTTCAAGTATAGTCTCTCTTGTTTGGTTTACTCTCAATCCTAAATCATAGTTTATCCTTCTAGCAACTTTAATTAGTGTTTGAGGATCTAGCATATTCTCAAGAGCATACGTGTTGAAGTCAACTGTTACATCTTCAAACAGTTGATCAAACGTGCGGTATTTTAGTGTATAATTAAAGTCCATTATCTAAGTATATTTTGACTATCATCTTCACTATCTACTGGTATCTTAGCAAGCATACTAAGTTCTTGTATTGTGAACTGTTCTATTTCTGAAAATAAATATTCAGGAAAAGGAAGTTGCTGGTCTTGTTTTGCTATACATTGATTTGTGTCTGTTTCACACAAGAAGTCTGCTCTGTCACCTTCAAATATTCCTTCAACTTTAATTGCTTCCCACTCTACATTGGGTAAGTACAAGTAACCGTTTAAATACCAGAAATACTTTTTCTTATTATACTTGAAGTTAGTAGTCTTAGTCATAGAAACATAAGTACCCGGTTCTGTTCTCATAAGCTCAATCTCACCATCAATGGATGACACTGTTCTCAGAACTGGGCCAAACATACCCTCAAAAAGTTGAGGGAGTTTTTCTTTAGTACGTTTAATAGTACAACCTGAGTAGACACCTGTACACTGTGCCTCAATCTTATCAACTTCAATAAGCTCAACAAAAGGAAGATTTGTAAAAAGAGAACTAATCTTCATTAGTCTGTTTTGATTGTCTTCTCTCTTAAGGAGAGTTTTACCGTATTTGATTATAGCAAAGTAAATAGTTCTATCAGTTAGGAATGGATCTTCCTTAACTGCTTTAAGTGTATTTCTTACTCTTGATATTGCTTCTCCTATTGTTGTCATAAATCAAGCTCGTTATATGTATCAAGTCTCATTAGTGTATCCATCTGCATACGTTCTTTGTATATCTGTTTCTTATACTTCTCTCTAAGTTTTTTAACAGAATCTACTTGAACATATATTGTCCAGTTTTCTGGGTATGTTTTGGCTACACTCCTTTTAAAGTTTCTACAAGGAATAAAACCCCAACACTCTCTATTTTGAAACTTAAAGTTGGTACTATAGCTTGTATAAAATATCTTAGCTAGCTTACCATCAGTTTCCCAATTTTTATTAGTGACTGTTACTCCATATTTTTTAGACTTTGCAAAATCTATGTTTTGTCTAAATGGAGATTGACAAGTGCCAATAAAAATTATTCCTATTCCTTCTGGAAGTTGAACCCCGTCTCTAGTTTCTATTACTTCCTTCCAAACAGTTTCATTAAATGTTTTAACAATTTTATTTATCTCAGATTCAGTAAGGTTTGCATACTTAGGATACTTTTGTTTTAACTGTTTTAAAAACTCAGCATCTATAATACTCACACCGTTTTGTCTGAATCTTGGTGCCTTTACATTTGGTTCTTTATATTCTTTTGTAACCATCTATACTCTATTTAATATACGAAAAATTAAGGACTATAGCAAATATATGAAAAATAGAAAACCCCGGACTCTCTTGTCCAGGGTCTTCCGTGTTTGTCACAGAACCAACAAACCTGCAACATATCTTTAACCTATGACTATAATTCTTGTTGAACCACCAGCATCTGTTCTTGATACATTTAAACTATTGGCCGTATAACTGTTAACTACATAATCAGTCCCATGAACGAGTAGTGTATTAGATGCATCATCAATAAGTTGTACAGTCACAAAAGTAGAATTTAGATTATGATTGATAGGTACAACTGCTAGTGTAGCTAATACTAAAGTGTCAGTATACTTAAAAGCATTAGGTACAGGAAGGTTATCAATAACTCCACAGAAGTATGTAACAAGATCTTCTAATGCTAAAGCTACTGATGTATTTTGTGCAATTACAACATCTTGACCACATTCTAAATCTGGACCTGTATATACAATACACTGTGCATCAAATACCTCTGAGCATGGTTGAGGATCAGGACAGTTCTCAGGAGTTGGGCACGGTGGTGGAGTTGTAAGATAAGTCTCACATCCACACTTTCCTAAATGACCACATGTTTTATTTGCCATGATATTATCTTATTTCTTCTATGTAAAATTGTGCTTGAAGCAAGTATCCAACTAATGATGGTGGAGTACCTTTGCTTCTAAATTTAAGTTCTACTGACTCTCCATTAGCAAGTGTAACTTTTTTAAAGAAGGATACATTTCTAGGAAGTCTTGCAGTTAAAAACTGAAATTCAGTATCATTAGTACTAGGAACTGTCTGAAGTGTTTCAGCAGAAGTTAGGTTGACTGGATTACCTCCTGAATCAACCATAGATCCTACTAAACGTGTTTCTCCTGCAGAACTATATAATTGAACCACTCCATTTTTAAATAATCCGCCATCAACAACATTCCTTATTTCAGCTTCATTTGGAGCAGTAACAAAGAAATCTGAATCATAAGAGACTCTTACAAAAAAGTCTTTTGATACTCCTGAAGTATTTGTATAACTTAATCCTGTATAACCAGTAGGTTGAAAGTATGTTGAATCTACATATCCAGGGTCACTAGAAAGTTGAATTGGTGTAGTTGCTTCAGCATAATAGTTCAGAATAGGAGCTCGTCCTACATTATACGTTGTTAGTGCACCGGCTACAGTAGTAGTTACTGTTATATCATTTGATGCAGTTACATTGTATTGCATCAGTTCAATATTCCTAACATCACACAATGCTACCCAAATGTTTCTAATAGAGTCTGCAAGTGAAGCAGGTGTTGCCACCCATGATCCTGCATACTGAATTGACATAATAGTAGGACTAGTGTACTGATTTATTAATGCAGTATCTGTACTGAGTACACACTGAGATGCTACAGCTGTTGTTAAATCTCCTGCAGTTCCACCTACTCCTACAAGTGCAACATTCATTGGGCACCAAACATTATTAATAAACTCTTCAAGAATTTCATTAATAGGGAATGTTGCTGGAGATACAAGCGTACCGATGTCACATTGAATTTCAAACTCAGGTGTTGTATAGTTAGTAAGACCTGCTACTGTTGTTTGAAGTGTAGTTACTTGAGTTTGCAAACTAGATATAGAAGCATTAATAACACTAATCTCTGTTATTAAATCACAAATCTTATTTGCTATCTGTTGCACATATGTTACAAGACTTACTGTTCCTCCACCAAAACATGGAGCTGCAAGCATTAAGTAATCTGTAACAAGTGCTGATCTAGTTGTATCTGTAGTAGTAGTTGTAGTAGTAACTGTAGCTGGATCTATATTCTCAAGTGCACAAATTCTATTTATCAAAAACTGAATAAGTTCTTGAAAGTTATTTGGACCACAACTAGCAAGATTAAAACAACTAAGATCATATCCAGATACTTTTAAGTAATCTAGAATTGTACATAGTTCTGTTGCTAACTTAAAAGTAACATCAGATATAGTATCTCCCTTACATAGATTAATGCAAGGAATATCTTCACCTGCCCAAATTACACAATTGGATGCTATTGGTGAACAAGGTGAGTTATCTAAGTTTAAAGGCTTCATATATATAATATACTAAATTTTACTTACTTATTCAATTTCCGCAGGTGGTATTTGTTGTTGTCATACTAATATACCCGCAATCACAAGGTTGTGGACATCCACATGTGTTTGTTGGACTACATTCATAATCTGGATTGACCAATACTTCTAGCATAAGCATTTCATGTTTAATCAACCATTTTGTAAGTTCTTCAGGACAACAGTTGGTAATACCATATCTCTTAGACAAAGCATCCTTATACATCCACTCTGAGAAGTTACATTCTACTTTCTCATAATAATCATTTGAACAAGTTGCTGTATTATACCCTGGGGTAACTTTTCTTTTTGGTTGAGGTGGTAATGGACATTCTCCATTTACACATTCACCAAATATATTTACAGTAATAACTGCAGTATTGACACCCCAATTTAATGCGCAAATTTTAGGTGTTGTTCCTTTACCATCAATATCTACTTTTACAACATTAGCATTAATGTCTGTATAAGTAACTGAGTCACTTGTATTAGAGTTATTAGTAAAGGTTACGCACTGCGGAGTAAATGTTAAAAAACATTCTGGACAACCTTCATACTCAGTATCAAATATTACTTCACCAGTAATAGTTGTAGGATCTGTTACCGCAACTTCCCAGCATACATCAGGACAATATTTAATCTTAATTACCTTACCTACATAATCAGATAAGTCAGTAATTGTAACAATATCATCTTTAACACCCAAACAATCAGTAAGTATGTAAAAAGTTGCATTACAAATTTCACAAGATTCAAATCCTACTGTTACTGTTACTGGTTGTGTAGTAGGTGGAATAATATCTATTGGCTCTACATACCAACATCCAGGGCAATCTATATTTATATAAACAAACTCATACTGACTAAGATCAGTTGTAGTATAGATTATCTCTCCTGTAGTACATTCAGTAAGCTTGTATGATTGTCTTTGATTACATGCTTGACAATTATAGAATACACCACTCAGAGTTGTAGCTATTGCACACTCACAAGATTCAGCACTGCTAAAAACTCTCCAGCACACATCTGAACCAACAATAGTTATTGACTGGTTAGTATCTGCATATGTGCTAAGATTTGGATCAAGAGAGAATATATCATCTGCTATACCTGCACAATCTTCAAGTCTATAACATCCCGGACAATCAAATTCTCCATTAGATAAAACACAGTTACCAAATTCTTCTACAACCCAATTAGGTGATGGTGGTGTAATTAGTTGTGTAAAACATACTTTTTCTGTACTTATCCCTCTGATCTTACTTAGTGTAACATCAACTACTTGAGGTTCTGGTTTAGTACAATCATAGAATGATATTGTAATATCTGGACCTATTTGTGTTTTTTCTACCCACTTAAATCTTACACAAGTACATGGGTCACAATATACTGTACACTCTAGAGACTCACAATCAATTCCAGGATCTTGAGTAAAATTAGATGCTTCTACAAGACTTCCAGAAGGAGGTCCTATTATAGGTCCTTGAACTTCAGTAACAGTATAACAACCTTCAGGAATATTTATATATCCTTCATCACCATTATAAACATTTACTCCTTCTGTAATTTCATCTACTACAGTATACACTTGTATTACTGATCCTCCACAACAGTTTTGAATCTGATAAACATGATATACAGGATTAGGAGCAGACGTACAAGGACATTCTGCAGTAGGCTCTGAAGAACAGTTTAAATCACCAGTGTAGGTTAAGTTAGCTACAGGTATAGTATCCCATGAAGAAACATCATACGGACTGTCTTCAGTATATTCTAATTTATAACATCTTCCTGTTATAAGACAAACTTCTTCAGTTTGTGTAACTGGAAAGCATACTGTATCAAGTGGACCTGAATAATTATATACACCATCTACTAAAGGTGACGGTTCACTTCCAGGCTTTAAATAAAGCGGATGTGGTTCATTACAACATGGTGTTAGTAAATAGTATGCTGCCATTTGTTTAGGTTTTCTTAACTCTTTCTAATTATTGTTGGCTGAGTAGTGTTGGTTTTTTTGCTTAGTTCATATTTACCAATACAGTTAGCACATACTTGTTTTCCGTCTGATGCTTTTTTCTTTTGACATCCACAAGAAAGTGTCCTTCCGCAATTTGAACATGTTGCCATAATTTGTTGGTTTTTGTTGGTTTAACAATTAATACACTCTAATTTATTTAAAAGTTTGATTGCATAATTATAAAGTGTCATACCTTTCTGAGGTTCATGACAAAATTCTACTTTAGCTTTTGCCGCATCTAGATACATTCTTATCATCATGAGCTTATCTAGTTTCTCTTTTACTTTTGCCGGTGGATCACATGCAGCAAGATCAAGGTCACACATAGCCTTGTTGTATCTAGTCAAAGCCTTAGTAATTCTCAAATGATTGTACTCTACATATACTAGATCATTTGGTGACACACTGTACTTTATAATATAAATACCGTCTGGTAATTCTGCATACACTTCACCACACTGAGTAGACTGCAACTGAAGATCACATGCAGTTAGTATCAGATTGAATCCTGATTTTACATCAATCTGGTTAGAGTAGCCAAATCCAGGAACTGTAACATTAAGAGTCTCACAGGTGATAGGTACAATATCAGAATAAACACTTGTATCATTTATTGAAAGTATACAAGTATTCATTACCGTAGGTACTTCTAAACTTAAGACATGATTTGCCATGTGTAGATTTTTAAAAAAAGAAAAGGAGAGGAGAGATTTAAACTCCCACTCTCCCGTTTCTTAAGTTTGGTAATTAATTATTAAACCAAGATTGGTTGTACTGGTAGAGGCTCAGACGGGAATCTAATAATAGAATCACAATCTGTTACACATGTGATAGGTTCAATCTCACATACTCCACAGTTTGCCAACCATCCTCCTACGCCTTCAGTAAATGCAGGTAGAGGATTAGTACCAAAAATTGGGTTAAGAGCAAATACTTCTAACAAGTACTGATCTGCATCAAATGTTCCAGTAGGGTTGTTGTGACGTGGCACATTGTGCTGTAGATAATATCTCCAGTAAAGAGCTCCACGGTCAACAGAAGAAATAATCTGGTTACCCTGTGTAATCTCCCTGATACGTAAATCAGTTGCTACAAAGTTCTGACGGTAAGACTCAGAAAGAATCATGTCACGGAGAACTGTTTCACCAAGTCCATTTACCTGACGGCCAAAACACTCATGAACTACACAGATACCATCAAATGTACATGGGTCTCCGTTAAGATCCATTTCAGAAACATAAAGTCTCACAGGCTCTTTCTCATAGAAGTCAGAGATTTGGAAAGTACAATCTCCAAAACGTGTATCTACATAAGCACCGTTAAGAATCATACCTGCACAAGCTCCTTCAATATATCCTGGAGATACATAGTTATTCCAAGTGTCACCACCTACCTGAGCAAGGAATGCTGCTGAAGTTCCTGGAGCATACCAAAGTACACCTTCCTGATCTTGAATAACAATCTCTACAAATGGATTAACAATTGGAGATCTCAAGATAAGGTCTGCCCAACCAATCATAACCAAAGTAGAATCTACCGGTACTGGTGCAATTTGTGGATCATCTGGGCTATCAGGACAACATCCTGTATAGAAAGATGCAGTATAGTATGCATTGTGGTTCAAATAACGTAGTGCAGGAGATCCTTTGATATCCAAACGTAGGTTATAAGTCTCACCACAAAGGAAAGGCTTGCAACAAGATTCACCACCTGAACCTGTAACAGGGTCTGTGTTAGCTTGAGTTACTGTAATATCAATTGTAGCATCACCAGTACCACCATCAATCGTAAGTGGTGATTCCGCAACATCATATCCTTTACCTGGAGCAATCAATGTTACACCAGTAACAGGACCAGGAGAAACTGCACATGTAACTTGTACAAGAGCACCTGTTCCAGCTACACTGCCTGTAAGAGGAAGAATATCACCATCAGTGTAGGTTGTTCCTCCAGCATTAACAGCTACAGAATCAATACCACCACCTGCAGTCCAGTATGTAGAACCTACGTGTAGTACTTCATTCTGTGGAGCACAAGGTGCAACAGTGTAGAAGCGGGATACATAACGTGGGTTGATTACTTTAGACTTGTTAGTCTCAGTATAACCTCCTGCAAAAGGACCAATCTTATCTCTACTGTAAATTGCAGAACCTGCAAGATACAAAGGACAACACTCTTGTTCTAGAGCTGCAAGGTCAACAGAAGCGTTAGTTCTAGGATTAAAGAATCCAATATAACCACTTGTAAGTGGAGAACCAAAGATTCCTGTTTCTACTGCTTGAGAGATGAGGTTAAGTCCGTAAGTAGGAACACCTGCTGTAAGCAAATAACCACCATCAGTATCAACAGTAACTGCGCTGCCATCCACTAGTGTAATGTCAAAGTCAGAAACTGTGACACCGGTTGCTAGGAATGACTTTTTAAATGCATGATTAAAATAAGCCATTGTTGTTTGTTTTTGTTAATAAATAAAAATATACAGTATAATATAATTAAAGTTTTGATAAAAACCAAATCTTTAGTAAAAATTTTATCCTGCTACTTCTGCCATGTCATTATCAAGAAATCTCAATGCTAATGGATCAGTACCAAAAGTTTTAAGTTTATCTAACCATGTTTGCATCTTATCATGTTCTTCTACTTGTTCTTTTAGATAAGATAGGCAAAGCTCATACAACATGTGATCTTTCATACCAAGGGCATGGTCTGCCATCTTCTTAATTTGAGTTGATACCTCTATCTCATGTTCATAAGATAGTTGTACAATCTCAGGAAGGCTGCCTGAAAAATCTTGTTGCGGTTGGTCAAGTCTAGGGGTTAATGGTTGTACACCAAATGCTAATAGATACTTACGTGCTATATCTGCATGTGTAAGTTCTTCATCTGAATACTTTCTCCATAGTGCCGCTGCACCTTTAAAACCTTTTTCATCCAACCACATGTTCATTGCCATGTAGATTCTAGAAGAGTATTCTTCTTGTTGAATACGGTAGTTAAGATACTCTACACATGATTCTGTGATGAGTGGATTGATAGTTTTAAAGTCTGGAGTCTCCTTAGTAGTACCTGTGCTTGGTTTATCAATTGCAGGTACACCTGTTGAAGCAGGCATCTTTACTACTTCCGGTCTCTTAAGCATTCTTGGTTTTTGTTCCATTACTATTAGTTGTTACGTTCTGCAGTTTCTGTACCTCTAGAGAATTGATTACCTGATTCAATATCTCCTGCTAATATACTAGCTGCTTCATCTATTATTAATTCTATGATATCATCTTTAAACTCACAGAGTACTTCTTGAGTTGACTCTACATTTGTATATGGATCTACACAACCTTGAATCTGAATCTTTCTTGGTTGTCTGTAGTATATAAGTGCTGCGGTATCTATACCAAAGTCATTATTGGTATAGATATTTACCCGATTACCTTTAAGAGTAGCAAAAGTCTCTGCCCACTCAAAACTAGGTTGTTTAGCTTTATCTCTCAAAAGTTGATTAAGGTTTCCTTCCTCTGCTAGATATACTGTCATACGTCTGTTATCACAGCAATCTTTTTTAGCAAATACATCAACTCTCTTCCACTGCAGATAATCAACAGGAATGGCACCGTCAACGTAACCATTACCATCTGATACTAATAAAGCTTCAGTAACTAGAAGAACATGGAGATCATCTTTTCTCCGGGTAGATCCCTCATCTCCTTCTTTAGTAAGATTAATACCATGAAGCTGTCTGCGGGCCCACTCAACCTGTGCCTTATTAAATGCCTCAACTACTTGCCAACATTCAATGTTATCATAGTCTTGAGAGTCTAGTTTGTTTAGACGTTGCTTAAGCTTTATGGTAATAGTACTATTAAGCATGGATTATTTCTTTTTCTTTTTTACTACTCCACCTTTTTTTTGTTGTGGAATTTGATTCTGCATTTCATCCATATACATGCTTCCCATTCCAGAACCAGGTCCTGACACATTCACTGGTTTATTTCTAACAGTAGAAGGAATAAATATTGGATTTCCTAAACTATCAGTTGTATACTGTGGATACATTGCGTTTAGTTGCTGTAGTTGTTTTATTCTTTCCTTTGCTGGATCATAGTAATTTACATCATTAACATTTCCTTGACCTAATTGAGCTTTAGGTAAAGACTTCTTAAATGCTTTCATAGCACCACCAGCTTTCATATAAGCTTTAGCTTTATTATCATTGAAAGTCTTAAACGGATTTGATGTAGTTTTCTTTTTCATGATTATTTCTTTTTACGGGCAGCAGCCATTTTCTTAAAAGTCTTAGCAAGAGCTTTTGCTCTACCAGTACAGCCAGGTTTAGTAATAGGTGTACACTTACCTTCAGTGCCTCTACGTTTAATAGAGGCAGTAGCTTTCTGTATCCACTTCTTATCTTTTTTCTGAGCCATTACTTTTTCTTTTTAGAGGTAGACTTCTTTTTAATAATACCTCTTCCCATTAGGATATCTTTCTTAGTTACTTTACCGTCTCCAGAAATATCAGGAAAAGATTTTGCTGAACCACCTTTCTTAAGAATTCTACCATCAGTTCTTGGGTTGTTACCATAACCAGGCATACCTACAATAGTTTTTGTAGCACCACCTGCTTTTTTTCTAGGGAGTGCTGTTGGTGTTTTTTTTACACCTCCTCCACATGCCATACATCTTGCCATGACTTATATATAATTAAATTAACAATTCCACTTTCTTAAAGACTTATTAATCCTTGAGTTAGGATCATTAGCTGTCTTAGAGCTTGTTAGTTTTTTCTTCATACCTGACATTCTTTTACAAAATGACTTGCGTCTCTTTGCTGCTTTGCTGTCAGGATCTAGTTTAGAAGGTTTAGTAGTTACAGCTGTCTTAAGTTTACTACCTGGATTTTCTCTTCTATAAGATGCTACTCCTTTAGCATTAAGACCACCAGACTCAGATTTACCCTCCTTACGCGTCCATGCAGGTGTAGAGCCACCTTTCTTCATCTTAGGTGTTTTACCAGCTTTCTTCATTGAGATAGCTATTGCTGCTTGTTGTGCTCTACTCTTTGCCATGGTTACTTCATTTTGCCATTAGCCAAGTTGCTAAACATCTTAGCTTGTTCCATTGCCATCTTCTTTACATCAGACATGAGTTTTGCATCCTTCTGGATCTCAGCAGCTCTCTTTAATGTTGACATAGCAGATTCAACTTCCCACTTTCTCATATCAGCTTTGTTACCACCCATAATAGAAATACCTAATGAAGAAGATTTCTTAGCTGGAGTTTTCTTTACTGTTGTTTTTTTTATTGCCATAACTTATGCTTTACTCACTCTTCTACCCATACCTACTCTAGATTTCTCTGCTTTCTTAGCAGCTAGTTTAGAAGGTGTTAGTTCATATTTAGTTTTTGGTGTTTTACTTGAAACCTTTTTTGTGGGACGGCAGTATTCATTTTTACCACCGGCCCCACAAGGTTTTCCAGATTTAGTGTCTTGCCACTTTTCTTTTTGCCATCTTTTAAGCTCAGTACCTTCTTTGGTCTTTCTTACTTGACCTTTACCTTTACGGCACTTAGCAATAGCTTGAGAAGCCCTTGCTGAAGGGAACACCGCATACCGGGCTTTTACACTATGATAACAAGAATCTTTTGGCATTACTTCTTTTTCTTCATTGTCATACCATACTTGGCTTTAGGTACAGCAGTCTTAGGGGCAGTTGATATACCACCAGTGCGACCAGTAGCTTTAAGAAGAGCACTTACTTTTTTGTTAGAGTTAGTCATACCTCCTGTTTTGTATGTAGCTCCACCCTTCATTTTATTTTGCCCAGGCTTAAATGGAGTAAAGTCATCTTCTTTTGCAGCTTTAGGATTCTTAGCATAAAATTCATTAGCCTTTATTTGATCTTTAGTAAGTCCTGGAGTAACAATTCTTTCTCTCTTCATTCCTGAAGATACGGGATCATCATATTTAATTTTAGTTACAGTACGACCTGTTTTTGTATTTGTTTTAGTTTTAATAACATTACCTTCTGGGTCAACTACTTTATTTTTGACTACCTTACCATTCTTAGCTTTACTAAGAGTTTTTTTCATATGTTTCATTTTACATAAATTAAGAGTTCCACAACTTTTCAATTTTGTTGTTGAGATCCTTAAGTATATCCTCATTAAGTGGATTTCTTAAGTACTCAATAACATCGGAAGTGTTTCTACCCATCATAGTTCCAGATTGAGTATGATAGATATGTCCATCTGCCTTATTAACAATATACTTAAAAAATATGGAATCTTTTACAATTGCTTTAATTTTTAATGTTTCCATATCCATTGCTGCTGCATCTAGGAATCCTTTTGCAGCTCTTTCTTTGTTACCTTCAGTACCTTCACCATTGATATGCCTATCCATATTGTCATAGATAACATCATTAGGAGTATACTTCTTATATTGTACACTTGCTGTATCTACTGCTTTAGCAATGTAGAACAACTTAGTGCTATTCTTATCAAATAGTTTCTGCAGTTCTGCAAGAGCTTTGTTTCTGAGTTTCTTGTACTCAGTTCTTGCACCGGCAGTTTCTTGTGCTTTATCTAAATAAAACTTAGGTGGTACTGCTTTAGATCTTGCTTCATCATAGCTACGTGCTACAATAGAGAACCCACCTGCTTCAATCGCATAAAGCTTAAGTCTATCAAATGGATCTTTTGGATCTAAGTACAATGGTTCATTACCACATGATATAGATATCTTATTCCAGAATTCTGAATTATCAGGACGCAGAAGTTTTACATTGTTCCAAAAGTGTGTATCTTCTACATCTATTACATTAGCAGCTAATTCTCTTTCTAATTCTGCAACCGCATGTCTAATTTGTAGAATCTTTGCTGCTCTTTCTTCAGGATCTCTAATGAGTCTGATTTCTGGAGCAAACTCATTGAGTCCAGTTACATATTGAACCACCCCATTCTTTTCTAAGCATGCAAGTTGTTCAGTATGGGTAACCCCATCAAATAAAGAAAGTCCGTAATCTTCTAGTCCCATGTTTGAAACTGATCTGTCAAAATAAGGTTTAATAGAGATAGCTGTTGCTTTAGTATCTCTTGTTTCTACCATTGTGAAATTTTCCATTGTTGTTGGTTTTTATTTGTTGGTTAAAAATAGTAAAATAGGGAGGAGTATGAACCCCTCCCTATTTTACCGGTTGTATATATTAGAATGATCCACCAGTGATTGGGTTTCTCATAACAATCTTAAGGACTTTAGTTGGGTCCTTAACCCAGATAGCAGGCATTGTCTGAGACATCATCACACGGTATCCATTGAATTGTCCAGAAGACTGGAATCCTTGAGTACGGCCCATGTAGTCCATAGTACCATTCTGATACCACCACTTAAGTTGGTTATCCCAAGACAACTTCAACAAGTAGATATTGTCGTTAGTGTTGTCAGTGATATCAAAGATGATAAAGCTATAAGAAGACAATGGGAAACCATCAATGATTGGGTTTTCAATGTCATTAGTATGTACGTTGTCAAATGCTGGATTGAGGACAAACTTAACATTAGCCAAGAATGGAATAACGTAGCTTGTGTATGCAAATCCAAAGTTCAAGTCCATACCCTTACCTGTGATTGCACCAATATCAGCAGCCTGGATAAGAAGACCAGAAGAGATTGCTTCTCTCTTGATAGCTTCATTAACCATACGCATACCACCCATACCAGTTTGTACTACAAGTGAACGCTTAGGATCTGGACCCTGGAATTCAACCTTACCATTGAAGAAGTTGTAGATTTCTCCACGGAACAAATCAAGTGTAAAGTTATTCTTGTTGTACACACGCTTGAATGAGTTGTCAAGCTGCTTCCAGAGACCCACAGACAAACGGATATCATCTGGTCCATCCTGCTTAACACGTCCTCCTTGTCCCCACATTAGGTAAGTCTCAATGTCAGTAGCAATCTTAGAAAGGTGTGCTGCTTCCATTGTAGTAAGGAATGTACGTGAAAGATCACCATTATCAAAAGCTTTCTTTACTTTATCCTTACCCATTACCTTAACCATATCTTCCAAAGAAGCAATTGATGGATCAAGACCCTTGTCAAATGTTCTCCAGATCTCAGTTACAGGAACTGTACCATCTGCATTCATACCACCCTTGATCATCAAGTCTGCACGTGAAGAAATAGAGTAGTGAACATGTGCTTCTGCTCCTCCTACAAAGTTGTAGAATTCACGGAATCCTGCATTAGTAATGATGTCAGAGAAACGTTCTCCATACTCACCACGTGCAGAACCTTTACGGAATACCTTAGTACCATTAGCAAGATACTTGTTATCCAGATACTTGTAGTTATCATTGTTAACAAGTTGTACGGTATAGATGAATCCGTCTCCTACAGGAAGAATGTCATCCTGAGTAACGTACATTTCCACACCATTGTACTTGTCATATGTAAAGATATCTCCGTGACCAAACTCACGTCGGTTAATCTTTACTTTGAATGTAGTACCATCAAGACCTTTGAAACCATTTTCTGGTTCAATGTCTTCAATGATGTAAGGAAGATCAATTGACACAGGTGTCTGCCAACGGTATTCACCACGTGCATTGTCAACCATAATTACATTCTTTCCTCCAAAAGAGGACATCTGATAAAGGGGCATTTCAACCTTCTGAGCCATAGCCCATAGGTCTACTGGACCAAGATCCATTGGTTCTGCATCCTTCAACATGTTTGTTAGGTGGTATGAATCCACGTGTGATGAAGCTGCATAGGCAGTATCACGCATGAATATACCATTGTTTAAAACTGGAGTTGCCATTTGTTTATTTGTTTATTTGTTTGTTACTATATTAAAATCGTCTAAATATATTTCCACTATTTCTTGACAATGTCTTCTGAACTGGTTTCTTTCTGGTTGGTTCTTCTTCTTGTGCAGATGAAGAAGTAAGTTTCCTTTGTTGTTCAGTCTTTAATTGTCTCACTGTTTTTTCTACAGCTTCTTTGCTACCTTGTTCTCTTACACGTCCTTTGTATCCATCAGGATCTGCAAGTAACCATAATGCCTCTGCAATCAGATCATGTCTTGGTTCTACAAACTGATACTTTTCAAGCAAGTGACCAAGTAAGTTTGTTTGTTTACCAGAGATAGAAGGGTAGTTAGGTTGAACCAATCCTGAGTAAAGCAGTGATTGAGTTTTCTTGTCTAACTTAATTCCTCCTACTTCTCCTGTTACAAGTGTATTATATACATTATCTGTATATGCTTTTGCTGCTTGTTCTTGCTGTTGTTTTTTTAATTCTTGTTCTGCAAGTTGCCTAGCAACAATCTCCTCTTGCATTTTGTCCAGCTTTGGTTTAAACTGGTTTGCCTTTTGCTCAAGTTTACCAAGATCTGCCCAATCAGTGATTTCTGCTTCAATCTCTTCTGGAGTACCAAACTGAGTTGCATATAGATACTGTCTTGCAATCTCTTGTTGATCATACTCATCAGAAGGATCAAGTTGCCGCATTTCTTCAACATGTGCTAGAGTACGGAATAAACCTTTAAGGTCTTGTCCACCATCTGCAACATACTTGGCAGCAATCTGAAGTTCTTCAGGCAATGCTTGAAAGAATTCCCTTGGAGTATTCTCTCTTACTTTGTTTTCCCTTTCTTGGAAGTTAGCTTCAAAAAGTTCTCTAAAGTCTTTTGTTGTATATTCCTCTAAAGGCTTATCATCATCAAAAGGAATTAGAGTACCTTCCTCAATCATTTTAGTTGCTAGTTCAGCAAGACCTGATTTATCAACCTTTGGTCTTCCTTTGTTACCAGCATCTTCTTCCTGAGCAATAAGACTATCAAGTTCATTAATAGTCTCTTCAACTTCTTTAGGAGTTGCTTTCACTTCTACAGCAGGAGTTTCCTTCTCTGTAGGTTTGTCAAGGAACGTTGTGTCTACAGTCTCTCTTGTAAATACTGATTTCTTTTCTTCCTCTTCTTCTTTATTGTCTGCAGGGAGCATAACATTCTCTGCACCAGGCATTCCAAAGAGGTCATCAATATTCACATCCACTTGAGAGACGGATGTTGACTCATTTGTTGGTTCTGTCATTGTTGTTGGTTTTATTTATTACTTAATTTAATATAAGAAGAATAAGTGAAATAAACTTCAAAAATTTAAAGTTTCTGAAACGTTTTTTGCACTATATAGCTAAATAGATTATTCTTTATCATATTTATTTTTGTTCTCCCTAGCAATCTGCAATTGTTTATCAGCTATTTCTTTCTGAGCTTGTATCTTTTCTCTTTCAATTTGATTCTTCTCTGAAGAAAGCATATTTCTATTTGTTTCCTTTTGTCTTTCTAAACTTGTCTGTTCTTGATACTGTTCAGTTTGTCTGATTTCTTTCATAGCATCACTATAGTCAGACATCAAGTTTTGATTAAGGTCAACCATTGATCCCATACCAGCAGATCTAATTTCTGCAACAAGAATATCACGTTGTCTATTCTTCTCAGCCTCCATTGCTTCATGGTCTCTTCTAAGTTGTTCTTCTTGAGCTTTAGCCTGAAGCATCTGTTCTTGCATTTGCTGTTGCTGTTGCATTTCTTGCTGCTTCATCTGAGTAGACTTATCTTCTGCCGTTTTAAGTACTGTATTAAGCTCTGCAATAGAATCAGACTGTACTACTCTACCTAAGTCATATATAGAAGCACCGGTAGTGTTATTCTGTAGAGCCATTGCTTTTAACTGTTCTAGTATAGCCCTATGATTTGCAGTAGTAGTACAGAATATATTAAGATCTCTAAGAAGTAAATCAGTACCGTTGATTTCAAAGTTTACTTTTTCATCTGCTCCAGTAATATATGACAATCTTACTGAAGGTTTATTAGAGTGGTAGTACTGAGCTAAGTCTGTACGCATTTGATGCACCCTTGGCATTAGATAATCACAGTGCTGGATAAAGTACATCTCTGTTTGTGCATAAGATGCATTTACTGCTTGTTCTACACCGGTAGCAGTTTGCTGTGATAACTGTTGACCCATCCTTTGGGGGTTAACACCAATTACTTCATATGCTTGTTGCTTAAAGTAATTAGCTAGGTTAACCCTGGAAAGCAAACGGTTTGTTTGTTCTAGGTCAAGTTTTTGGAAGTGCTGGAAATTTAATGCATTCTCTGTATTTGTAATAGAAGTGTCCAGTGGTAACATCTGGAAGTTCTTCATTGCCACATAAGCTTTTGCTAAGTTATTCTTACCCCAGTCTTCATTCATGGAGTGTCTAGGAAGTGCATTCTGATCTAAAAGAATAACTGTACCTAGTTCATCAACAAGGATATCTGCAATCTGGTTATTAACAATATTATATCCAATCTGGTATGGCTTCATTAAGTCAATAAGAGCAGTAGACTTAGTGTTCCTATCTGAGAATACAGAACCTTCTACTGGTAGTTTACATCCATATAGAGTTGCATCACCCTTAAACTGAAACTTAATAGGACCTATTTTGTTTTTATCTACACCTATGTAAATTGGAGTAAATCCACCTGGGTTATTCATACCCCAGAATGATGGAATGTTTGGTCCAATCTTTACACCACCCCATACCTCATTGATCCAAATCCAATCTATATGTTCACCATACACCAGATTATCTTTAGTTCTGTTCTTAAAGAGTCTAGTATCATAGATAGGTTTGTCTGTAACTTTATAATCTTCTGTTACAATCTCAGTAACAACTTCACCATTGTCTGCTACTTTAGTAAGATGTCCTACTTTACGCTGTGACTTCCAGTAGCATGTTGTTACTCTTAGTAAGTATGCAGTACCTGCAGTATCATAATCTTCACCTTCAGAAAGAATTTGTGTTACTACATCACCTCCCTGTAGTACAGATCCTGCCATCATAGATGTGTATTGACGGTATGCAAGTGAAGGCATGTTTACGTTCCACTCATGAGTTCTTGTAGCATCATAATAAGAACCATCATTTTGGAGACCACCAATATTATAACCCGCAGATCTAATAGGATATATTGCTTCTAGTGCTTCTAATTGATCTTCAGTCATTAAGTATCCATACCTGTCAATTACATCAGCAACAGTATACATATCTGTTTTCCCTACCCAGTTAGCTTGAGATATATATCTTGCATCTGGTGACTTATGATAGAATGTAAGAACAGGATTCCATAGTTCTACTTCATAGTCATCTTCCATCATACGGAAATGCCAGAACTCTCTATCTGTAATAAGCATGTCACGGAAACCTCTTTCTTCAAGCTCATCCATCTTGAATCTTTCTACATCAATCTTATGTTGATGTGAAGCCCACTGTTCTACCATAGATTTGTAGTCTTTCTTAAAGAACTGTTCTATCTCTGGTAATGACTTTAGATTCTGTGGGTTTAATTGTTGTTGTGCTTCTTCTGATTGTGGATCTAGACCTTGCTCCATTAATGCGGCAACAATTTTCATTTGAGCATCTGCCATTAATACTTCTTCTACAGCAGCTCTTTTTTGTTCCAACATCTCATTATATGAGAACTCATCTATTGCACGGTAAGTAAGTTTAGTGGATCTCTTTGCAAACTCTGCTACTAAAACATTAATAACATTAGGGATAATAGGGTAGAACTTTAATTCTAGTGCAGTAGCATCTTCTTTTGTAAGAGTTTCAATAATATCTACATACTCATTGTCTTCCTCTACAATGTAGTCTGTTCTGTCTATAATACCCTTTGCAAGCTTGTAGTTCTTCATTAACCTACGTGCATTCCTGCGTAGTTGCTTAAGTCCATTCCACTCTAGCCAGTCTAAGTTCCATGCTGCCCACTCTTCATCTTTATCTTTTTTTGGTATAAACTGAAGTGGCTGAGTAATACTACCCATCCTATTGTGTTGAACTTTTGCTCCCTTCTTGAGCTGTAAGGCGTTATATACCTGCATAGCTTTTATTTAAAATGTTTAAACGGTGAACGTTTATATTGTTGTCCATTAGCAAGTTTACCCTTTCCCATATGCCGGAAAGGGCTATTAGATAATTTAAACAAATTATCTGACTTTTGCAACTTTTTAGCTGCATCATCCATTATAGTTCTTTTTATATAACCTCTATTAGATTCTTGAATTTTCATAAATGCAACTAGTGCACAGAAAGAAACTAACCGGTCAACGTTGAGTCCTTCCACATACTCCTTCATTTCTTTGATGAGCATTGGATCTTTTATTCTCTCTATTCCATATATAGTTTTTAGTATGGAGCCATCCTCTGTTGTTATTACATCAAGTTCCTCCCGGATGTATTCTATAGCATAACTAATTAGATGTGACCTAAAGAGTGTACCAGTGTTCTTCCACCCATATTCTTGGAATACATTAGCATTAGCCTGAAGATCTTTAAGAAACATTATCTGAGTTCTTGGTACTAGATACTTTTGTTTCTTACGGGATATCATGTACTGAATAAAAAGAGATATGTTATTTTCTATTACAGTCCAGGCATTATACCATTCTATAATAAGTTCTAATCTCTCATGTGTTTTCTTTATATCATCAAACCTGCCACACCATGCTGCTACCATTTGACTTTGTTCTATAAAGTTCTCTGTTTCAACACCATTAACTTTAGTTACTTCAACCGGTGCTTTCATTACATATATAGAACACAGTGATTCTGAGGTAGTTGTCTTACCTTCAGATACGGGGTCAATAGATGCATAATACATTCCAAAGGTTGGATCCTTTACCGGTCTTTCCCATACTACAAGAGTTCCTGTTTTATCTTCAGTCTTTTTAGATATTGGGAATTCAGATATAGGAAGTTTGTTTGTTGCTTTTACTGCAGGTTTACCATTATCATCAGCATAGATATCTAAGAACTCATATGCATATTCTTTGTCTTCAATTCTCCTTTGTTGAGCACCAAGAAGATGTGGTGGAAATATAGATGCTTTTCTATATGCAAATGCTTCTTCAATGTTTCTAGGTCTCTGTGATACTTCAAGCTGGTAATCTTCTGGAGTCATTTCCCTCTTACACTTATCAAAGTACTCATCAAGAGCTTTGAGTGCTTCTTCTACTTGGGAGTTACCATAATTATCTATAAAAGGAGGCATTGACCACTGCTCAGGAATAAATAGTCCTGTTCTTCCTATAGTACCTTCTGAATCTATTAGATTAGTATCTACTGCATATATCTGATTAACCTCTGGTTTAAGAACCATATTCTTTAGTGGAACACACTGATCCAAGTCACCCACAGATCCTGCTGCTATAAACATACCTGTGGTAATCATACCTGATTTAAGTGCAGGTTTAATATATCCATATGTTTGATCCATCTTAGGTGCAATACCTGCTTCTTCATGAAAGAAGTACTTTACTGGTCCACCGACACCATTAGTAGGATCCTTTTCAAAAGACATACCTTGTATTACACCTTTGAGACCTACTTCTGTTTTACGGTTACCTTTTCTTACTTCAATCTTCTGCTGCCACATCATTACTTTGTCTGGTGACATTGGACGGTACCATGCAGTATGTTCATTTAAGAATGCGGCATATTCATTTAAAAATTTCCAAGAACCTTTCTCATTGATATAATCTTTGAGTGATGCACCCATCTTAAGAGTAACCCCTTCTTCAAACCATATCTGGTTGATGAATTTACCCATGTGAAAATATGATGATGCTATCTGACGTTTCTTAAGAATAGCAGCATGCATATAGTATAGTTCTGCTAAACATTCATATAGGGCCATATGATACTGTGCATCCCTGATTTTGGCAAAACCAAATGCTTGTATCTCTTTATCAAAGATTGGTAAGAAGTTTAACCACATATAGTAGTCTCTGGTAAGATACCATATTTCCTTACCTGACTTAACTAATATACCTTGTCTGCATTTCTTCTTTTGATCATCCCAGTAAGCTATAAAATCTTTGGACTTAAAGGGTGCAGTACAGTAAACCTTTTCCTTAGCAAATATTTGAGCTTGCTCATTAAATACTTTGGATGTATCTGAGTTAAAGTTATATTGACCTGGTTCTTTAAAAATAGAAAACACAAAAGTTCTAAAGTCTTCTTTAGAATCAAAACTTGTAGTAGTCCAAGTACCGTTATCCCAGGTTGGTATGTCTATCCAAATATTATCCATTACATATCATATGCAAGACCCTGACCACCTCTTACTCTACTTTGTTGTTCTTCCTGTAGATCTTTATACACACCCTTGAAGGATTGTCTAATACTGTCAAAGTCTTTAGCAATTGCTCTAATCTGTGCTATATTACCATCTTTACCATCAGTGATTTGTGTGGTAGCAAGATATCTTGAGATTCTGTCTAGTGCTTTCTGCATGCCCTCATACGCGCGTGAGGTAGGTGTTTCATACATTCTCTCACAGAACTTAAGTGCTGTTGATATATCATCATCTTCAGTAGAGAACTCTGCTTCTATTTCATCTAGTATAAGCTCCTCTTTGTCCATGTGCGGCACATTGAAAAAAGGATTCATATCTGGATTCGGACAAGTCATGTAGAAAAGGTACTGATATATTTTCAAATAATCATCAGGATAATTATCCATTATATCTTTTAGTGATTTTAGTGTATAACAGTGTTCTGTAGGAATCACTTTACCGTTTTGAACATCAAATAGTCTTGCTATCATTTCTTAGTTATTTTGTCTCGGTTATCATGTAACCAGTTAATTATTGATATAACTTCATCTTTAAGATAAGGTACTTTAAGAGGTATAACTTCTTTTACAATAGGATCTCCTTCAATAGAGTACTTTGTAATAGGATAGCCATACTCATCTTTACCTTCTTCTTCAAAGACTATGTGGTGTATGTATATATCTCCTGGTTTTAATTTAGGATTGTGCTTTAGTATAATATACATATAAATACTAAGCTGTAGAGAATAATGATTAAAGTTACAGTCATCTAAGTTATTTACCGGGTGTAACATCTTCTTAGATATACCTTCCCAGTCTTTGAAAGATTCTGTCTTTATCTCTTTGTTTGTTTTGTAATCTATGATATGTACTCTACCATTAACTACTTCAACTAAATCAGATTGACCGCATATACCTGCAGACTTAAGATATACCATATGTTCAGGATATATACCATCGGTAAGTCTTTGTGGGGGTGCAGTCTTAACATTATTCTCTTGTATAGGTGTATACACAGGAATTGGTATACCTTCCTTTTCTATTGACGATAAAGAACAAATATCAGATTCTCTTTGGTTATGATAAAAGGTACCCAGTGCAATAGCTCTGTCTGATTCAGCTTGCCATAACTCAAGTATCTTATCTGGTGGTACACCATACCACTTAGATCTTTTAGACTTTGTTATTTTAGCCGCAATACCTTTTGCATCAAAAGGTTCTTTTAAGCTGGAAACAAGTGATGTAACACTTATCCAATTTATGTCTTCTGCATTATCAATGCTTTTATAGCTATGATCTGCAGCATTAAATACTATACTCATGCATTTTCAATTATAGAATCAGCTAGTGTAATTGATGCTTCATCATTTGACATTAGCATCTTTCTTATGTTTATAATCTCGTCTTGTGTAAACTTGCCTTCCATAGAAAGCATCTTTAGTCTTAATAGTTTGTTATCTAGTTCTAGTTTCTTTACTCTTTCTTCAAGTAATACTACCGGACTTTTATAAGTATTTTCAACAACACTTCTTTTCCACTTATCAGGATCTATTGATGTAGTTGTTGATGTTATTGTTTGATGCTTATCTACTGGGTTACCCATACTACTCCAAGTTTCTAAAAACTTTTCAGGATCCCAATTCTCTGGTGTACTGTTTGAATACATATTAATTTAGATTATCAAGTTTCTCTTCTTCCTCCTCTGTCATTAGAGCTTTCCACTTACCTAGAGGACATTCAGTAGATAGAGCTCTTGTCTTAAATCCAAGTGAGCAACCGCATTCATTGCAACATGGAGCAGTACCTTTTACTACACACTTATTACCTTTACTGGGACATGCATCACAAACTTCTAGTCTTACTCTGGATACTGCTTCTACATACTCATCTCTGAGTAAAGCATTAGTTATTCCCTCCAGAATCTGTTTTCGGTTCTTCCAAATGTCCTTCAGTTTGTTTGCCATATCTTAAGTCTTTAAATTTTTTCTTAACCTCCATAAACTCTTTTATTTTTTCATTGATTGCGTAGAGTTTATCTAAACGTGCTTCAATAAGTTTTCTATTATGATAATTTGAAAATGTTGCATCTCCCATTCCAGATCTCATGGACTCATATTTCTTTATAGTCTTTGCTACACCTGTGTTGCGTATTAAAAAATGCCCAAGTCCAGGATTACTAAATTTGAGATCTTCAAGATTTGATAACTTCTTTCTTAGCGTCTTATAGTAGAATGTAATCACGTCATCTACCATACTTTGAGGAACATCAAGTTCTTCTGCTACTTGCTTAATTATTTCCTTGGGTTTCTTGGGTATCATATCCTAAGAATTTAAAATCAAGAAGTAAAGTTCCCTCAGTTTGTATTTTTAAATCTGGGTTGAGACTAATAAGTTTTTTATTCTTCTTGTCTTTAAGAACTAACTTATTTTTCTCAGCTTTATTAATACAGTTTCTTACTGTTTGTGGAGATTTAAAAATCCAAGATTCTTCTGAAGATGCATCATAACAAAAATCATTCAACCCAATAGGTTGATTAAAGCTAAGTAATGTTAGACAGTTTAAGTCAGATTCACTCACTGCTATACGATTAATATAACAGTGAGTTAGTATCTGAAACTTTACAGCATCCCATTTACTCATTTTTACACGTTTCTCTACTTGAGTAACAAGTGCCATGATTATGATTTCTTAAGTTTTCTTTTACTTGAATCTTCAGTTTGTTGCATTACAGTTCTAAACTCTTCACCAGTATTTTGATCTGGTTCATCATTTTCCTCTTCTTCAGGACCTGGTCCCTGCATCATCATTGCAAACTGCATTTGAATACTTGTTCTTTTGAATCTTACTTCATCTAGTTTCATAAGCATTTCTTCATACTTAAACTGTGCTTCTAGATAAGGTAGTGAGTCTGTGTAGAACTTAAGCATTTCCTCTTTTCTAGTTGCTAGTTCTTCTGGACTAAGATCCATTTCTTGTTGTTGGTTTTGCATACTACTGTATTTTAAGTTTATAACAAATATACAAATAAAGTTTAAACTTGAAATATTTAGAAACAAAAAACCCAGGTACAGTATACCTGGGTTGATCAAGCTGTTTTTAAATTATAGACATCCTTTGTAAGTACACTTACCAGGATTAGCTATCCTTCTTTTTTTAGGTAACTTTTTTCTTTTTGGTCTTCCTGGCCATTCCATCATAGATGTATCTGCCTGAGATGACTGCATAAAATCTTCAGTATTTACCATAGCTCCTTGAGCATACTTTTGCAAACCTTTAAAATTCTTCATGATTATCTGTTTTTAATGCTAAAGTTTAATAGAGTCAACATATAGAACTCTCTAGATACATCTATATCAATAGATACAAAATCAATCCTTCCAATTCTAATTCTTATTTGGAACTTATCCCACTGCTTATTCTTTACTTTCCAGTTATTTCTAAGTTTCATAATCAAGCTTCATTAGTTGTTATTGTTCCTTTTGCTTCAAGGAATACCTTTCTCACATTTGCCGGTTGAGCTACTTTCCATTTTGTTCTACGTGCTTTAAACAATCTAGATTTAGCTATCCGTGCAACATTAACTGAATTGTTCTGGTTTCCACCTAGAACATGATAGTATTTAGGATCTTCTCCTACATATATACCTACATGACCTCCACCATCTCTTTTGAATGTAAGGATATCACCAAGCATAGGTTCATCTACTGCAGTTCCATATTCTGCCCAAGACAAAGCACGGAGAGGAGCTTTAACAACCTCAAGACCTGATGCCTTTGCACAATAAGCAATATAAAGACCACACCAAGGTATCTCATCATTAGTGTACCAAGATACACCAACAACATCTGCCCAACGCATAATCTCAGGATTGTGTTCTTTTCCTACAATCTCTTTTACTCCAATATGCTTTACAGCTTCTACTAAAATCTTTGGAGCCTTCTCTGCTTTTAACCATTCATAACCCATAATGCTTCAATATGCTTCTTAGTAATATTAGTATTGCAAATATAAACCCGGCTAGTACTACCCAAGCCCAAGGTTGTCTATTTTCTACACGTGTAATAACTCTATCAGTTCTATTGTCTTGTCTGTTAGTCTTGATAAGAGCCCTGAGTTGTTTAGCTAGTGAATCATTCTGTAGCTTCATCATCTTCTCTAGATGCTTGTAGTAAGATTCTAATGCTATTCTTTCTTGACGTGACATTCCAGGAGCTATAGTATTATTTATAGTTTGGAAGCTGCTATCTTTCTTGAGTATCTCCCTGTAAGTATTGGTTACTGTATCATACACAACTTCTTTTGTGTAATGATACTGCCATACTGTGTCAGGTTTAATTACTGCTCCCTTGCGTATTGCAATGTCAGTATGTTTTCTTGCTTTAGCTAAGTGATGCTCTACTGAGCAGGAATTAAGAAGAGCAATTAAGATAGTTACTCCCAGTGCCCAGGTTATTAATAGCAATATAAATTGTGGCCAGTTAAACTTCATGGTTGCATGTCATCCTTTACTTTCTTGATATTCCTTAGATTGTTATAAAGTTTAGCAATGAAAGAATAACCTTTTACTTTCTCAAAAGACTCATCCATTGACTTAACTTCAATAACAATCAGGCCTAAAGATACAAGTTTTGTTGATACAAAGTCAATATCTATAAAAAGCTTAGTAAGTTCATTTACTATATAGAAGTCAGCTACAAATAAAAGAAGTACAATTCCTACATATGATCTTATCTTTGGTATCAAACCTTTACGGCACTTTTTGGAATCACAGTGTTCCCCTAGTGACTTAGCTTTCCATATACCAAAACAAGTATCTACAAGAGTAGCCAAACCTACTAAAAAAACCATAACATAGATGGGTGCAAAGAATACTATTATTGGTAAGATTAGTGAGCTGTATACTTTAATAAGAGTTGCTTTCATTTCTATTAATTATAAAAAATAAGTATATATACTTAATATACAAAAAAAAGCTGATTAATCTATTCTTTTATATCTTAAAATTGAACCCTTCCAAGTTCTTGACGTTCGTCCTGCTGCTGCTGCTGCATTAGAGAAACGGTAGTTGAGAGTAGCATTTGCTGATGCTGTGAAATTAAACCAAATCTGTAAAAATTGCAATTGGTCTAAATCAGCTAAATTAACACCCACAAATGGAGTATTTGTGACCGCTGAGCTATTAGCTGTAAAAGAACCGTTAGTAATAGTACCTGCCGAAGAATAAGCATAAATAGTACCTTGCCCTTTCATATTTCCTGAAGTAACTCGTAATTCAAAGGCATAGTCTCCTGTAGTGTTATTCCCTGAGTAACATACATCCATTTGTAACATATAATGACCACCTGCCACAACGGAAAATTGCAAGTCTGTATCTATTTGTGGAGTTGCATTATTTGTCACATCTTGGTTTGCACTCTTTACTATTGTAGTCCATCCTGCAGGATCTGGTGCTGTTACTGTAAATGTTCTATTAGCAGATAGATCTTGTGTGGTACCATTAATAGTTAAGGTTCTGGTAAGAGGTACATATGTAGAAGCTGCTGTAGCAGAAGTAAGATATGGTGATAAAGCTGCAGATGTAATATACCCAGCTGGGTTAGTAGAGTTATATGGAGTAAATCCAAGTGCAGTAGTTACATCTAGAGATGTGATGCCTGTGATATATCCTGCAGGGTTTGTTGCATTATAAGGTGTATATCCTAGAGCTGTGGTAACATCTAGAGAAGTTATTCCTGATATATATCCTGATGGGTTTGTAAGAGGGTAATAGGTTGCCGCAGCTGTTGCTGAAGTTAGATATGATCCTAAACTTGCTACTGTAGCTATGACAGATGTATCTACTGAAAGTACATTAGGAGTAAGCTCTTGTAATCCAAAACCAGCAGTAACAACTTGGGCTGCATTAAACTGAACATAGTTTATAGCAGTAACTCCTACAGTAATTGTACCTGTGGTATTCAAGATAAATCCAAAACCACCATAAGTTGCACCTACTTGAATAAAAGTAAAGTCTCCGTTCTGAAGTTCTCCTGCGGGTGAGTTATCTGCATCTGTTGCTCTAGTTAGTATCCATGGTGTAGTAGGAGATCCTGCATCAGTAACACTATATATACCATTCTCAAGCCCCGCAGACTGTTGCCACACAAGCACTCTATCATTAACTGCTAAAGTATGTGTATCAATAACTAGTGCTGCATTTACTGTAGAAGTAAGTGTAGCACCTACTCCTGACACACCATTAAGATATGTAGCAGATAAGTTACCTGTTGTAGCTACGTGACATGGTGCATGGAAATTAATACCACCTGAAAGGTTATCTACATACTGCTTAGTAGCTGCGTGTAGGGCTGATGTTGGGTCTGCATTTAGAGTTAGGAAACCTAACATAGTATCTCCCGCTTTATTTACAGGGGTATAACCTAGTGCTGTTGTAACATCAAGTGATGTAATACCTGATATATAACCGGCCGGGTTAGCTGCTGAATAAGGTGTGTATCCTAATGCTGTTGTTATTTGAGTACTTGTGATACCCGTTAAGTATCCTGCTGGGTTAGATGATAATGGATAATAAGATAAGTTATAAGTAGGTAAACCATTAGGCCAGTTAACTCCTGGATTAGGATAGAAACCTGTTAGATCTCCACCTGCGGGGCCTGTAGGAGAACCACCTCCACTAGTAGTTTTAGGTTTACCATCAGGACCTATTACTTGTATAGGAAGTCTACCAAATACATTACCGTTACCATCTACTACTTCCATTACTCAACAGTAAAATAAGCTGTATAGTTAGTTCCCGGGATTGAAGATGTGAGAATTAGTTTATCTCCCTCTTCAAGAAAATAACCAGTTTGATCAATAACACTATCTCCTGCATTGAGTGTATAGCTAAAGATTGTAACTGTGTTGTTTAGTGATTTATCAAATCTTGATAGAGTCAATACATAGGCTGCCGGGTTTGTTGCTGTAATAGTTACAAACCTAGCTTTCTTTGTAGAAGGTACAGTATATAGAGTAGTACCTGTTACACTTACTATGCCTTGTATCGGTATATTAACCATATCAGAAGTATTACTTTATTTTTTCAAGAATAAATGTCCAAGAACCTATTTTATTTGTACCCAGTGCAGACCCAAAACTAGCAGCTAAAGCAAATGTATAAGGAACTGTTACATCAATTATTACTGCAGAAGAATATGCACTTGTTGTATTTGGTACTACAGGAACGGCATTATCTCCACATGTAAATAAAACTGAAGTAAGAACAGAACCCGAATTAGTTATAGTAAATTCACCTTCAATTTTAAAATAGCCATTGTTAAGAGGAGGCATTGAATACTGTAAAGTTGTAGGGCCCGTTAAAGAAACTGGGATGAAATTATCTAAACCAATTGCAAATTTTACTACTTCACCGGATACATTATCATTGTCAAGTATACCTCCCATAGAATATCTATATGTGGTGCCTTCTACTAGAGTATTAGCAGGAATTACCAAAGATCCTATTCCTGATGCTATTAAGGATATAGGACTGTTTCCAGTAATTACTGCAGAACCTGTGGTTTGTAGATATACAACATTGGATTTTGCTTCACTAATAGTTATTTGTGTACTCATTATCTTTAGTTTTATCTACTTATTTCTTCCCAGTCTGCTGATGCATACATACCTAATGTACCTCCTATAGCATCTATTGCTGCTTCTACAATAAGTTCTGTTGCTACACCGGTAAAACTATTTCTTTCAAGCTGAGTTGAGAACAAAGCTTCTTTCAATATATTGATACTTGGAGAACCTTGGTTAGATGAATTTACATACCCTTGTGCAAGTATTCTTCCGCCAGCAACTGATGTGCCTGTAAGATTGTATTCTACTGCCGAATCAGCACCAACTGGTACCCAAGCACCTCCTGTGACTGTTCCACCTTGAACTATTCTCCAAGCATAGTTTTTACCATTACCTAATCCAAGTATAGATATAGCAGTTAATATAACTATAGCATCTAGTTTGGTTGCTGTAAGTTTTACACCTACAAGGGGATAATATGTTGCAGGAGCTGCAAAAGATATAGGTGCGTTTATAGGAGTACCAATAGCTTGTTGTGCTCCTCTTAATTCATATCCACCTTCAGATATTACAGTAGAACAAACTTGTTTTAAAGTACTTGCAGTTGCTGTTCCTGTATTAGTTATCTCATACCTTAGCGGTAATGAAGCCGTGGTAATATAAGTAGATGGAATTAAGTTAGCATGATTAAATCTATGACATACTATAAAATTACCATCTATTACAAACCCTAATCTTACTGTTCCTTCCCCTAACCACTCAATATCCATAAACATGATTTGAGCCTTGGTTATGTCTAAGATTACTCCTGAAGCTCCGTTACCATCTAATGTATCTGCATTCCAAGCAGCTTGATCAACAATAGTCTCAGTTACCAAACCTGTAACTGAACTTCTTTCTACAAAACTTAAAGTGCTGTCTTTTAACTGAATGTAGATACCATTCTCTGTTCCAAAATAACCTACTTTTTGTACTAAATCGTTTTGTGCAGGAGCCATTACAAATGTATTGAATACAAGTAGTGACTTACCAGGTTGATAAGAGAATACTTTTGTAGTTTCTCTTAGTACTTCAGATCCATTTGTACCAGTTACATTTAAGTTTACTAATCCCTCATTTGCACTAAATACAGCAGTTCCACCATTAGCAGTATCAGTATTCCATAGACCATTATCCCTGTATCTATGAGATGAATCAAACAGTGTAAGTGGATTAGATACTCTCAATCTTCCAAATGCATCTGCTAGCATAGGAAGATTAGTAAGAATATTACCACTATTTGATGAACCAGAAGTAGATATTATAGTACCCATTACGCAGTGATCCAGGTAATTAGTAATTCTGTACCAGTTCCATTTGCTATAATATCTCCAGTTCCAAAATAGTTATTTATACCATTAGCATCATAATTAACTATTTCACCTGGTTTTATTGTAACTCCAAGTACAGTACCATTTGCAGCTCCTACATTAGCTACAGAAAAGCTAAATACATTTGCAGGATTTGTCCATGGTCCTGTGACTCTTTGTACTTTAGCAGCTCTTGAGCTTCCAATTATATTTCCAGTAAGAGCATCTACAATTGCTTGTAGACCACGTAACATTTTTAACTGCCAAGGAAAGTTATTACCCTTGTCACCTTCTGATTTTAAATTACCTATTGACATGACTATTAATTTTTAGGCATACTAGCCATTATTATTTCGTATACTGTATTGGCTGTAGCATTATTATCATTTAGATATGCATACTTTGTAATTAAACTTGCAAGTAATGCTTCTGGTGTAAATGTATTCATGACAGTATTTATTAATTATAAATTCTTACTTCAATTATGCAAGGTACTATTGCTTGACCAAGAATATCATCATTATAAGTAGCAGTAAGCAAATCAAAACTTTCTATGGTAATTACATTAAAAAAACTAATTCCATATCCAATTCTATACCCATTTCCACTTGGTACATCATAATCATACAATTGTGATATTGTTACAAAAGCTGATGTAGGAGATGTAAAGACCGGCTCACTAAATAACATAATGTATTGACCTGCAACAACACGTTGAAATGTTACATTAACACCTAATGAATTTTCTAACACAAATGGCGTAGGAGCATTTGTACCTGACTGTATCAAATGAGCTACATAACTTTTATAAGGTACACCTACTTGTGTTTGTAAATCTTCATACTTAATAGCAGAAGGTTGGTATTTACCATCAAATCTATCATCCCTTACCCCAATAGCAATAAGATCTGAATTAGCCAGAGTTTTCTTGATCTTCCTTCCCCTTATCAGGTTAAAGAAGTTAGTAAGATTATTTAACATTACTTATTTCTTTACAGTGTTTCTCTCACGTACTTTTTCACTCCATGTTGGAGTTGTTCTTACCACAACAACTTGTGGCTGCTCCTCAACTTTCTTTTTCTTTGCCATGACAATTAGAAATTATATAGTTCGTAGTATAGATAGAATTTTCCAGTAAATATGTTTTCATTGTCTACTGCAGTAACATTAAGTGTAACATCATCTGCAGGTGAAGCACCCCCAACGTAATTACCAGGAATATCTAATGTATCTGAAACAACATATTCTCTACCTGTATTTGCAACAATAATATTAGATATTGCTCCAGCACCATCACGTTCAAGTGTAACCACAGCTCCTGATCCAGGACCGGTAGTAGTAGTAGGCAAGTAAGTATAAATCTTATTTGCTTCAGCAAGTATAGTCGTAGATGTTCCAAGAGCTAATGAAGCTACTCCTCCTATTTCTACAGAACTTGCATTGAAGATTTCAAGATTTAATCCAGGAAGTGCACCAACTGCAAGAACATACGGGATAAAAGTATCACCTAATTGATCTGGATTATAATATGGAGTTGCTTGATAGTACACTTTATCAAGATCTGAAAAATCCATATCTGGGTTATTAATGGTAAGTCCTACTGATGTTGCAAAGTTTGCAGCTGGGTCAATAGCATTAGTAAAATCCATAGTGATCTCAATAACTCCTTTAGGTGTAGTTACGTTTACTGTACTAGTAGTATTAAGATCTACTGTATAATATCCCGTATTAGCTACATCACCTGCTAAAGACAGATCTTTAATAGGCATTGCATAAGTCTTGTACTTATCATCCCTTTTAAGGAAAGATACATCTGCACCAATTGCTACTAGATCTGTATTTGCATTATTTGCTGTTTTCTTAATGAGACGCTCTTTACGTAAATAGAGCCAGTTTAAAATATCCATGGTATATAAAAATTATGTTACACTATAATATACTGAAAACTTTTTAAATAACAAAATCCCCAAGAAAATTCCTGGGGACTTTACCTAAATTAACTACTATTCACTGAAAAAGAGATACTAATATATAAATATTATTCATTAGTAACTGACTCATAAGTTTTTTCAAACACATCTGGTTTACATGCGTAGAACTCACCATTAACTCCCTTGATAACAAAGTCATTTACTGTAGCTTGCATATCACCTTCAAGTGTTCTAATTACTAGTTTTGGCTTTACTGTTTCAAAGTCTACATTAAAATAACAGTCTTTGCAAAACTCAAATACCTTATCTCTGTTATCACCCGTCCACTGAAGAGCCTGAATTACTACAGGCTTCTTTCTATAAAACTTTACCATACTATTGCAACATCACCTTCGCTCAACATGAGCTTAACATCACCTTCTATTTCTACCTTCTCTGCATTCTGGAGTGAACCAGTAGTTACATATACTTTATCCCCCGGTGATACTTTCTCTACTGTATCCCCCGTAGCATAAACATTAAGCTTAGTCCAAAGCTTCATAGCTTCTTGCATTACTGCTTCCTCATCTTTTGCTGTAAGCTCAATTACTGATTCCTTCTTCTTAGGAATATCAATCAGGATTCTTCTCCCCATCAACTTCATCTGTGTAATGTTTAAGTGTTATTAATTTTACTACTGCCATTTGTGCATTAACTATCTCCCCCACGGCATGATCAAACAGGAGACTCTTAAGCGGGTGTCTATTATTCTCTGTGTAATCCTTCTTCATTATCTCTGCTATCTCAGCAAACATAGACTTAATTTTAACTACAGTGTCTTCTGATTCTGGATTATAAGTAATTCCAATAAGCTGTTCACCAAAGCTTGGAATCTTTGTTTCTTTAATTTCCATTACGCATCATATGATTGGTTAGACTTAGATACTTTCTCTACACGAAGGTTTTCAAAGATACTATGCTTAACTTGTTCTAGTATTCCTACTAGAGTTGCTGGGCTAATACTACCAGATGCATCACCCATTTGAACTACTATTTGGTCATCCTTATCTATGATGACTTCAAGTACTACTCTATCTTCCATATTTAAACTTTGTTGGTTTAAACAAAGATAGTATAAAAAAAATAAGCTCCAAGTTTCCTAGGAGCTTATTATTCGTCATTTATCCATTAATCACTATGCCAAGCAGGGCTCTACAAATGTAGAACTATTTTATTTAATTACAATATATGATGAATATTTTTTTTGTAACTCTAAATCATTCTTATGTATATCATATTCTTCTACTGATCCATAAGCATCACACTTGTGTGAGGTAGACTTACATGATGCCAACATAATCAAACCGGTAACTACTAATAACTTTTTCATCTTCCCTGTCCCCTATATAATTTCTTGTAATTCCTAGACTTCTTTGAAACAGATGTTTTAGTCTTTGCATGTACGCCTGGGCGTGACACCTTGTTCTTTGCATATGCTCTTACAGCTGCATCTTTAACCTTTGCCATAGTATATCCTTTTTTATAATATACTAATTATTATTTTCCAATAAGAGGATCTATTGCTTTTTTCATATTTCTACGAAACGTAATATTACTTTTAGCTTTTATATCTCTATGAGTAAACTGCCAAAATTCTCCTGTACTATTTATAATCACAGTATAAATAGTGTCTGTCTCATGACCATAGTCTGTTATCATCCATATGAAGCCTGAGCCTTTTGGTGTATCTACTTCTACTCTATTTTTAGGTTCATACATCATATTCAATAATTTTAATTCTTTCATCTCTTCCTACTAGTTGCTTGTATAAGTCTACATCACTAGACCATTCTTGACCGGTCCAAAACTCAAACCCGGGATAGTTAGCTTTATACTCACAACATTTTTCATACCCACCTAAGAGATAAACATATTCACAATCAAGTAGCTTAGCAGTCTCACATTCATAGTACTGAGCAACTGTACCTAGGGATAATTTAGGGTCTGCATAATCCCATATAAACTGATATGCTACAAACTGTGTTTCAAACTGTTTATATAAACTAATCCCTACTAGGTAATCTGTCCAGTATTCTATAACCTGACAATCTTTAAAAGACTCTAACTTAATATCTCTTTTAAACCCATGATAAGAACAGTACTTTTCATAAAGCTCTTCATACATCTCTTTATGAGCTAATACATCTCCTACAGCAACATTAACTTTCTTAGATAATTTTTTTGTAGTCTTTGTGGGTTGATAAATACTCAGATCTAATCTAGTGCTACGCTCATTATACCATCTGCCCTCCCATGGTATCCATCCTTGCTTTAGTGCATCTATACAAGATTCATTTGGTTCTAATATACCATAGGCACAGTTAATGATAAGCTCTAGATCACTGACTTTACCAAAGCCTTTGATATGGTCAAAGTATACTTTCACTTAGTAAATTTATCTAGCTTAAGCATCTTCACTATCCTATTAGTAATATCTTCTGCTTCAGATATTGTCTCTTCTTCCTTATCCCGGATATCCCAGTTATTAAGCAAAATAACTATATGCATAGCCTCATGATTAACAAGGGTAATATCAGTAAACTTTCCAGTAAAGTGTTTTTTGTTCAGAAAGAGAAAAGGTTTATACGGGGCTTTTGCTGTAAGCTTCTTGTCCCGGGGATCATAATTAGTCCAACCATATATATAAACACCATTACCTGTAGTCTTATCAACTTCTTCTGCCTGGGCATCTTTACGGTTCAACCCGTGCATCTCTTTGACACCATAGTAATCAAAGATCTCAGTAGCATCATCTCCTATAAGAAGAACAAACTTCCCCATATCAATCTTCTTCATAAGGTAAAGATAAAACAAAATACTATAAGGGTAAAATTTTAATACTATAGTAGAGCATGTGATGGGTCCTATATCACAAGCCCCCCGGCTGCCGCGCAAGGGTGGGGACCCCCCTTGACTTGCACCACGTGGGAGCAATCTTGCAGCAAAGCATGCAACTTTTTTCCCTTGTCAAAAAGTTTTTGCTTATGCTGGATTGCATGCTTGTTCAGACAACCCTTTACTCATTTTGTAACATAAACTTATACAAAATGAAAAAACAATTTTCTTGCACAGCTTTGTTCCAGTACAATGCCAAGGATGGCAATTGGGACCAAATCATCATTAAAGCCTCTGATGTGGCAATGCCACCAGAGACTTATGAAGGTGTCACTCGGCCAAAAACATATTGGCCAGTTCACACCAATTATGCTCAGGCATGCAAACTTGTCAGCGGTATGACATACCTTGCCACGTTTACACTCACACCTGAGCCGGGCCAACCTCATGACAAACTCAGTTTGTCTGATATTGACCCAATCAAGAGCAAGATTGAGCAAAGACAGCTTGCTGCCGAGCTCAAATCTGCTCAATGATTGCACAGAGTAACAGAAATGTTACTCTTTTTTTCTTCACATTTTTTCACAACAACTTCTCTTTCTTACGCAGACTATGCACATCCTTGTTTGGACAACCCTTAACTTAACATGGACACAAGCAGAAATGCACATGTGTTCACAGGTAATTCACTTTATTTATTCACATCTTAAAAACTTACACAAGATGGCACTTAAAGCAACATGGTCTTTCTCAAGAAAAGACACAACAGGCAAAGCAGACGAATTATTGGCACGTGGTGACAAAGGAGTTTGCCCAGAAGGACACAGACATTTCTATACTGTCTCAGGTCCTAAAGAAGAACTGCAGTTGTACATTGACACTGTCAAAACAGCAACATTCAATCCGGTCAGTGATGATGGATCAGTTATCTTCTCAACTCTTTATCCAAGCATTACAGATGAGTGCACACTCTACAGATCACGCAAAGTGAATCCAAAGACTGGCACTTATAACTACGGTTTGGATGAATCAGGCTTTACACGTCTTACTGGTCAGTTAGACAGAGTTAAGAATGAGAAGATCCAAGACATTCTCATCAATGCAAAGGCTTACAGTGTTATGGGGCTCAAGCCAAGTGCAACTGCTGTACAGGCAATGAACAGCATTGACATTGATTCTGTAGATGATGACACTGATCAGGACACAGAGGCTCCAAAGCCTAAAGCAAAAGCCAAAGTAAATCCAGAGAGTGAAGCAGAGTAACTCAAGGATTTCACATGATCACACAGGGTGGGCACATGCCTGCCCTGTTCTTTAACAATTCAATCACTTAACCTTACACAGCATGAATCCATTGTACTCAATTTACAACACTATCTTCACATATACTAAAGATGGTATTGAACACATCACAAGTAATCCTTACTTAGCATTAAAAAGAAAGGCACAAGGTCTTCAGGTTAAACGTTACATTATAACAGAAGAAGGCACTTATTCATGGTCATGGGAATACAGTTATCCACCTACAATATAACAAACATTACACATTATGAAACCATTTGTTACAAAAGGAAAATTAGTTCTATTCATTACTGAACAAGACTACACAAACATTGAACAAGCATTTGTACATGCAGTCAAATTAGGATACAGGCTAGAATCAGAAACTAGCAATCCTATCATAGGCAAGACACTTATAATGGTACAAGACTACACAGGTCTTTCACCATACAATAATAAACAATCCCCAATTACTATAGAGTAATCTACAGTTTATGTTACACAAGACATGAGCAGGGCTACACAAGCCTTGCTCTTTTGTCTTTCTCATATCCTATTTGGACAACCCTCTACTCAAACTGATACAGGATATGCAGATATATGTACATTGAATACTGTTAATTGTATATTCTCCCTGGTCACTGAAACTGTATCAGCGTATGCACATGTGTATTAAGTATTAACTATTCACAATATACTATTCTTGGATTCCTAAAGGTAAACAAGTCTTGGAAATTACGGGGTGAGTATCCAGTAAACACTGGAAAACATTCTTGGATTCCTAAAGTTGAGTATAAATAATACATAATTACTTTAAGTAAGAGGGGCTAAGTAGTTGAGAATCAATCATACCTTATACTCATACTACTTAACCAAAGCTCAAAATACACACATAAGTAGCCACTCTTCACTGAGTATATGGCTATAAAACACTGCAATCAATTAAAACTATACATATGAAAAGAGAGTATATGATTACAACTGTATTTGTTCTACTATCTATTGTATTCTTTACTATAGGATTCTCTATAGGAGACATTAATAGAAGAGCAACAGAGTCTCCCGCGGATATATCTCAGGACTGGTCTGATGTTGGTGGTAACATTGACATAGAATACTACTTAGAAGTATCTGAAGATAGTATCTGGATAGAAAACTACAATACCCACAAAGTATATGGTGGTAAGTATTCAGATCTTGACAGTCTAATACTAATAGACAATCTTTAATTAATACGTAACCCTTTTATCTGATTACATATATGTATGATTACTCTTTGTATGAGTATTACTTTATTAAGTAGTCTCATAGCCACCCGAGATTATCCTGAGTATGATATAAAACTACTCATTCATTAGTATATTCACCCTCAAAATAAATTACATGGAGGATAACAAAGTAATACTCTTTGAGTATACAAGAAATGGTGTTACTTATTACACCCCAAATGAAATCATTGCCAGCATGCGCAGTGAAGACGGTAAGTACTATAGCATAGAGTACACACTGTAAATTAATTACCAATATTACTCTCATCCAATTGCAGGATAACATACTACCAATTGGCTTATGATGCCTCGGTGTTGGATGTATGTCAAGGGTTGCAACCTTGTGAGAGTACCATATAACAAAGAGAACAACTCGTACCATGGGGTTGCCTGTTAGATCAACAATGGTTAGGTCGTGGGCTTTAGTTCTCTTTGTTTTATTAATGCACCATTCCTGATTCCCAAGGTCAGGCAGTTGTAAGTATCATCTTAAGTTCCAAGAGAGTACTTGTGCATCACGAGTGGAATGTAGACTGTGAAACCGTAACGGGTGGAGTTTATGTACTTGCACAGTGATCTTACAACTGAGTGCAGAGGGGTATAAACAATAGATTAATAAAACTTAAAACTCAACTCAAATGAACTATCTTATCAAAACCCAATCAGGTAACATGTACTCTTACTATACTACTAAAGACCTATCTAAATATATAGGGAGTAGTACACATATCTCCATTGGAGATGAATCATTCACGATACTACAAGTGTTAGAAGAGTATACTCCCTCAAAACGATATATAGGTAATGAACCTTATGTTGTAACAGAACCTTAATTTAAAACTTAAAATGAAAACAATTAAATCAATAACTGAAGAAAACTTTTTAGAGTATGTTATACTTACAAGAAAGTTGAGAAAACATATAATGGTGATGGAATCATTGATGATTTTTAATAAAAGAAAGGGTAACAAAACAGGTTATTTCAAGAATCAAATTGAGATAGCAGAAAAAAACTTCTTGAAATACAATAGACAGGTGCAAAGCCTGTATCCTAATGCACTAATCTGACCTTGGTCAGGCAGTTGTGATACTAACATGTAGTTAGCCTGTGAGTATACGGGATGCTGGAATACCAGTTATCACAACTAAGTGCAGAGGGGTCAAATAATAGGTTAGTAAAAATAGTTTAGAGCGGAACGGTTCCACTAACCTATGCTACATTGGTGGATAACCTCTGTAGCACTAATCTATCTTTGATGCACTGACACAACTAATGAACAGAGGCCGTCATCACAGGATTTATTCTGTCTATCTGCCTAGTAGTTAGTTGTGTCTCAGTGCAAAAAAGTATTAATCAGTAACCAATTAAACACACATATATGATTTCAAATTTGATTTTGGAAATTGCTGTATTAGTAACAGCAGTAAATGGTTCTTGTCCTAAAGAGTACAAAGAATCATTAAGTAAATTACAGAAGAGTGATTTGCTTATGCTCAAAGAATCTTATGAGCAAGAACTCTCTATTGTTACAAAAAATTGATGCATCTTTAGGATGCAGGTGGTTGGGAAGCATACCTTATGAACTTTCAAAAGTGCAGCCGTGCTGTTACACATTTATGTGGCTATACAGATAACGCGGTCAGTAGAAGCACCAGAAGAGCTAATAACTTTAGGCTCTTATTTATCAACTCAAAAATCAACTCAAATGAAAATTCACTTAAAATCTAGACAAGGATTATTTACTGTAGTTACCTATGGTAGAAACTCAATAACACTGTGCACTAAGCATGAAACATTTAGTGTACCATCTGAAGACTTCAAATGTTTTGCAGGTGGTGGATGGGCAGAGTCTACAGCTGAAGAACAAAGACTGTTTATGTCAGTAGTAGCTCCTCTTGCTCTTCAAAAAACAATGGAGATAGAAGCAAAGATAACTGCAATGGCAAGTTTAATTGATATCAGAGACAAAGCAAAGAATCTTGCTTCTGAGTATATATCTGCTATTGCTGCACAAGAAGGAGAAGACTATGAAAATACAGTTCTCAATACTGATGATCTTGAAGATTCTTATGAAGCTGAAATGAGAAGACAAGATCTTGCAAGAACTCCTGAACAATGGTATGCTAAAATTCAAGAGAAGCAAGATGAAACTGAGAGATTAAGAAAGAAACTTGTAAATATTGCTTCTAAAGTCTATAAGTCACCAGTTGATTTATCAGACTTTCAGAATAGCAATGGTATCAAGTTTATTATACAAGTTGCCCATGATGATGAAACAGATTGCAGAATGTGTTTTGATCCATATCAATTTGTAGAGAACTTTCATAGCTCTATCAGTGAAGTATACCGTAACAGCAAATATTTTACTGCTAATGGTGGATGGTTGAAAGTAATAGGTAATGATGTTATCCTTTACTATAAATCAGGAGACTATGGTGTGTATAATGATACTGTTGCTATAGAGTGTGCAAAGAGACTGTTCCCAAATAAAGAAATTCATTCTTATGCGGGAAGACAATGGGATTCAGAATTAGATAATCTATTTACAGAATTACCATTTTAACCTGCTGTCCTGAGTATGACGTTTAAAGTGCTCATTTAACTTAAAAATTAACTCAAATGAAAACTTACATTGACTTTTATAACTTCTTTAAGAAGTTCTCTATTCAGTCTCTTGAAGAGATTAGAAAAGAGATTTGCCTAGATGGTAAGAGTAAAATCAATTCTCTTAAACTAAGAGTAATTGATGATCTATGCTATCTTAAACAATATGATATTCAACTTTAAAACCAACTCAAATGAGAAAAGCAGAAGCACTTCAGAAAACAAGAGAAAGATTTACTAATCTGTTAGATGGTAAAATTCTTCCAAGGTACAGTGTCACAGATATTATTGTATATTATGAGACACTCATTGCTAAAAATGCAGCACCGGTAATTAACCGTGGCAGTGGTATTGTAGATAACTTTATAGAGGAACAAGTTAGAGACTATGAAGAAGATGATGACTACTGTTGAATTAACTATGCAGGAGATATGGCAGGCCACACGGCCTGTCATACAGAAGAATAAGAAAAAGTATACACGTAAAACCAAACACAAGAAAGATGAGTAAACTTAAATTAAACTTTGCTACTCGTGTAGCAAGTATGGCAATGGCTAAGAGTGAAAGCTCTAATGCTTACAATGTTGAGAGAACAAAGATACAGTCTGCAATCAATGCTAATCCAGTTCTTATTGACAGGTCTGTGTTCAAGAAAACAGAGATAGAAAGATTAGAACTTTCTAATGCTAAAAGCAAATGGAAGAGAGCACAGAAGAATCAAGGGTAATTATCTTAGCTCATCAGAATAGTTTTGATAGAAGCAGAGAGTTTCTACAGAAATCAGTTGATGAGCAAAGATTCTTATTCTATGAGAACAGAATTACTGACTTTCATTTGTATAAAGTAATAGAGACTGATACTCACATCTATTGGAGTGAAGATAAGTTTAAACCCAAGTTTAACAAGAGTTTATTTTATATCACTACAGGTGTCTCAGGTATTAGTTTTGACAAGAAGACCAGAGACCTGAAATTTTGGTTTGGCAAAACACCACATCCATTCATTATAGAATCCTTTTTAGGACGTATGAATACAGGTTGGTGGTGTGAGCTACCAAGATCATTTCAGGAGTATTTTACTCTCTCTTTGGCTAAGGCAGTTGCAAAAAACAAAATAAACACAATAGAAGATTATGCTACGCACTTGTGTAAGCGGTCATTGATATTTAAGAATGTAGATCCAAAGTCTTTGTGTAAAATGATATATGTACTGAAAGCTCAAACTGATATATTTCATGTGAGCTTAAGCTATATCGGTAGTGCATTGTCTGTTGCAAAAGATAAAGATGACTGTATAGAGTATTTAATTAGCAAGAGTCATTATTATCATACTGAGGATGCTATTAGATATGCACAGGCTCTTAACTTAAAGATTGACTTTACAAATCTTGATGATGAAGCTGAAAGACTTAGAAAAATCTACTATGTTACAAAACAGCTGTATTGTCCTGATGATGCAGTATTACCATTTTAAAACAACTGATTATGAAAAGTATGATTTTATTAATCCAGCTACTTGCTGGAAAGCCTGATTATGAACCAATGGAGTTAGTTATTGATATACAAACTCCAATTGAACAATGTGAATGGTACTACATTGAAAATGACAAACTGTATGACCTGGGAGTACCTGAGTATCAAGGGTCTAAGTTAGTTCTCTATGTACAACAGTACCGTGACTATGAGATAGTAATAAATAATCATACTATAATCTCAATTACTCCTATGAGTGATGATATTATAGATGAGAGAGATTTATCTATCTCAGCACACACTAACTACGAGTTTAGACATGGAGTATTAGTATTTGAACCTTTAGAACTCACATCCAAATGAAAACATTAATCGTAGTATTTACAGCACTGGCAGTAGTTTTTGCCGGTGTTGTTCTTGTAGTAAGACTTGCTAACTATTTTGAGAAAGATGATACAAATAAGTCTTAATGAGTCTGATCTATACAATGTAATTAAGAAACATGTAAAGAATGAGGATATTGCACGTTTACTGTGTGATACTCTTGGTTCATCACATCCTGGTACAGAGTGGCTATTTAAAATTCATTTAGGTGCTAAGTATCCTGAAGTACCAGCAATAGGTGCACATGGATACATATCTATTGAGAATTATAAAGGCTGGTCTGGTGATAAGGATAAGTACAAAGACTCCATGTTTAATCAACAAGGGTATATTCCTGTTACTGTAAAAAGTTTTCAGGGGTTACACAACTATTATCCACTAAGAGTACTTGCCCCAGGAGCAATTGATGAACAGACAGGGGAAGCATGGAATAATGAATTTGCTGTTGATGTAAAGGATTTTATACCCACTGATGAGTTTGATTTGTACTAGTTAGCTATATAGTGCAATCAAAGATGTGCTGTAATTTACACTTAAGTTTAAATAGCATATATTTACTCTTATTTGTAAAATTGTACTATCAATTACCGAATGGCAAGACTGTCTACTTAACAGTAGAAGAATATCTAGATCTCACTGATGCAGATATACAGTACTTGATGTCTCTAGACTACGGTGAATCAGTGCTTAATCCCTTCTATGGCTCTTGTGTGGATAAAAAAGAGTCTGAAAAAGTCTATGACTTTGAGTGTTTACCAGAGTCAGATGATGAAATTGTGAATATGCCTTCAGATGATATACCATTTGATGACATTATAGATTTATCGGATCCACTTGAATAATAGTATTGTTACTCGCGATATACAATACTACCACTTATCAAACAACTTGAGTAATTGTTGATATAGTAATTTCCTACTCAAAAAGTCAATTCATTTATTTATTAATCAAAATTTAGAGCTATGAACTCTTCAGTTAAAGTAGTAGCAGATGCTACATCAGGTGCAGTTGTTAATGTTTCAGAAAACAACCCAATTTACGGTTACATTCGTTTAGAGCAAACACGTGTAATGATTGATGACAATGGTTTTGTTAAACCTAAAACAATTTCTACACTATTGCAAGGTGAAGTTGAAACACTTCAGTCTCTTGGATTCTACAATGGTCAGGAACTTCCAGGTAAAATTTCTATTATTGAGTCTCTTGAAGCATTTAATAAGAAGAATCCTGAGCGTGACCTGAAAATTGCAGGTGAAACAGGTATTGTTTGTACTGTAGCAGGTGCTCCAATTTACCGCAAAACTGTATACTCAGCATCAGTAAATGCAGAAGATACATTGATCAAGCATGACAATGTAGATCAGCTGAGAGCTGCTTATGCAAATAAGTCTGCTGCTATCAAAGCAAATACAAACTTTGATGAATTAGGTAATTAATACCTGATTAGGTAGAAGAGAGAGTGGACTTCGTCCACTTTCTCTTTTTTTTATTGTAATTATTAAATGTATATCAATATGGAAAAGTTAAACAAAAGAAAAGACAGATTTGAGTACACAGGTAAACTTGAAGAGTATCAGTTAATGCCTAAGAAACTCACAATGGAGTATGAAATTGATAAATATACTTCGTATCAAAACTATCTATACAAAAGAGCTTTGTATGGACTTAATGCCCTCACACAACAAGAGCTTACTACTATGTGTAGTAAAAAGAAGAAGAGGATTGAAAGAGTATATCTAAGAGGACAACAGGTAATTAACCTCCACAAACAGAAATTGACAAATCAAATCACAAATCTGTTGTTCAATAGATTATTTCCAGAGTCTCCAATTGCTCAGTTCTTTACTAACAATAGTGAGACTGATGATAAGTTCAAGAATACCCTAAACTTTAAAGATTTAAACATCACAAAAGATGATATTATTTGTATCTTTATTCAAGAAGGTGTTCTACCAAAGAACTTTATGGAGATCTCTACAGATCCTAATCAATTGCCAAGATTAAGAAATGCAAGCAAAGAAAAAGCTGTGCTCGGGATGTAATACTGAGCAATATATTTGGAAGAGACACCTTGGGGAACCTTACTGTAAGACATGCTGGAGTTGCCACAAAAGCAAAGACCCTTCACAGAAACCAACACTTATCCCCAAGGTCTCTTCTAAACGTAAAAAACTAGATGATGAATATCTCAAACTAAGAGAGAGATTCATGACTGAACATACTTTGTGTGAGGTGAAGGTAACCGGTTGTATGATGCATGCCACAGACGTGCATCATACATATGCCGGTGCCAACAGAAATGTGTATTACCTTATACAAAGTACGTGGTTAGCAGTCTGTAGGAATTGTCACAATTGGGTGCATGAACATCCAGAACAGGCTAGAGAATTAGGTTATTTAAAATGATGTATATGATTAAAAAAATAGTAAGGAATCACACAAACTGTAAAAAGTGCGGTGTAGAACTAATTGAGAGAAATAGTAGGTTATCTACATATGATAAAGATACTGGAGTTTACTTTCTTAAAAGTACATGTAACCACTGTTCAAGAAAAGCTAAGTTCTGTGTTTATACGTATGCAACTCCAGAGTTAGAAAAGTTTGCTGCTAAACAAGCTAAAATGCTACATGGTAAAAGTTACTATAAAAGAATTATTAAGCCTAAAAAAGAAGCTGTCAAGATTCCTTATGTGGAACCAAAAGAATGTAAACAATGTGGTGTTAAACTTTGTGATAAAAATGAACTGTATATAGTTTCAGCAGTTAATCACAAGAGTGCAAAGTGTAAGACTTGTACATATGGATATAAAAGTTGTAAAGTGGTTTATCCTACTGAAGAACTTCAAATTTTATCTAAGAAAAACAATATAAGGTTAAATCTTAAAATAGATAAAGTTAGAAATCCCGAAGTGTACAAAGCAGCACTTAAGGTAACCCTTGAGAAATACAAAGACAAATACACAGTTAATCAAAAGGTTTACTCCAAAAAACAAAGAACTGCACTTGGTGATGTTTATATAAAACAACGTATTGCTGGGAATCACAAGTTAAATGTTCAACAAATAACCCCTGAGTTAATTGAAGTTAAGAGAAAACAGTTAGAGTTAATAAGAACAATTAAACAAATAGAGTATGAGCAAAGTAAACACAAAACAGATTAAGGATGTTGCTGATAAGTCAGAACAAATTGGCAACAAGGCATATGACACATTCAATAAGAGTGGTAAAATTGAAGCTGGGAAGCTTGCTATTGCTGCATTTAAGAACACACTGTATGCAAACAGTCTATTGATTAAGAATGAGAAAATCTAACAACTTAAAAATTATGATTATGGAAATGATTGGAAAAGAACTTAAAATTAAGTATGCAAATGATTACTCAAAGTTTGCTGTATTGCCAATGAATAGAGCAATAGATAGTAAACATGTACAGAAAATGATTGCAAGTATGAGGAAAATTGGAGTAGTTAGAACTGTTATTACTACTACTACAAATCTAATAGAGGGTACAATGAAGACTTATATTATTGATGGTCAACACTTAGCTACTGCTCTTGAAAGAGAGGGTTTACCTATTCCTTATATTGAAAGATCTGTTCAGTCTGAAGAAGAATTAATTGAGATTATGGCCTATATGAATAATTCAAGTAAGTCATGGGACATGATGGATTTTATCAATGCATGGAAAATGATTCGTCCTGATTACATGAAGTTATTTAAGTGGAAGAATATGTATGATATTGAAGTTACTATGCTTGCAATGATAGCTATCAATAACATTGCAATTAGACATAATACATCCATCATTAAAACAGGTAACTTTATTATTACTAATCCACAAGCTGAGCAAATGTGTAAAGCATTTAATGAGATCTTTATAAAGATTGGTAATGTAGACAGACCTGTTAAATTTCAGTTTCTTCATGCTTTTTTACAAGCTTACAGTACATACAGTCATCAAAAAGTAATGGCAAATCTTGATAAGCACATCAAAACTGTAAAGCTTATTGCTAATTCAGAAGAAAGTGGAGCTTATATAAGAAAAAGAATTTTCAATTTACCAAAATGACAAGAGACGAGATACAAGAACAAGCATTGAAAGCTACTGAAGGTAGACATAGATGTGGTTTGGGTTTGGGCACAGGGGTCGGTAAGACCCTTGTTGGCCTAAAACATATTGAACAACATTGTACACCTCTTAAAAATGTTCTTGTAGTTGGTCCAACCAGAAGTATTCTATCTGAATGGCAAGTGCAAGCACATAAGTTTAAGAAAGACAGGCTGTTAAGCCAGGTTACTTTTACCACTTATTTAAGTCTAAATAAACATGATCCTGCAGATTATGATTTACTCTATCTTGATGAGTGTCATAGTCTATTGGATTCTCATAGAGAGTTCTTAGAGAACTATAGTGGTAAGATATTAGGTTTGTCAGGTACTCCTCCAAAGAGAAGCCATTCTGAGAAAGGTGTAATGGTCAATGAGTTTTGTCCTATTGTCTACAATTACTTTATTGATGATGCAATTGAGGATAATATCTTAAATGACTATAAGATCATTGTACACCAGCTCAAATTAGGTACAGCAAAAGATGTTAAGGTAGATACCAAATCAGGTGGTTTTATGACTACAGAACAGGCTAACTATTCTTATTGGTCTAATAGGATATCCGGTGCTAGTGGCAAAGGACTGCAGATAGCAAGAATTATGCGTATGAAAGCTCTTATGGCTTATCCAAGCAAAGAGAAGTATGCAAAGCTTCTTTCTGACAGTATTAAAACCAAGTGTATTATCTTTGCTAATACTCAGGAGCAAGCAGATAGACTCTGTGAACATAGTTATCATAGTAATAACTCTAAGTCTTTAGAAAACTTAAATAAGTTTAAGAGAGGTGAGATACTTAAGTTGGCTGCAGTAATGCAGTTGAATGAGGGTGTTAACATCCCAGAACTAAAGCAAGGTATTATCATGCATGCCTATGGTAATGAGAGAAAGTCTGCCCAGAGAATTGGTAGATTGTTGAGACTTAATCCTAATGACACAGCAGTAGTTCATATACTATGTTACATGGATACTGTAGATGAAGCATGGGTTAAGGAAGCTCTTGAAGGGTATGATCAAAACAAAGTCACCTGGAAAGATTTTAACATCAAACTTTGAGGTACATGATTTTTTATTAATTTAACTGAAACAATATGGTTTTGGAAAAGACACATCAGCTGGTTTTATACAATGACTCAGAGAATGATTTTCTCTATGTCATGGCCTTGCTTATAAGGTATTGTAACCATGAAAGAGACCAGGCTGAACAGTGTGCATTGATAGCACACAATGTAGGTAAATGTAATATCAAGTCAGGCAATATAGTAGACATACTTGAAATGCATGCTAATCTTAGTCAATTAGAACTTAAAGTAGAAATTGAAGAGTATGCAGGTGATATGTATTGATGACTCAAGAAAACCAAAACAGATTCCTCAAGAGAAGTGGATAAGAAAAGGTCAAATCTATACAGTAATAGGTGCGTCCCATTTAAGTATTCAGAAGAACAAGATTGGTCTAAAACTAAAAGAAATAGAATTAGACCAGTCTTGCTTTCCATATGAGTACTTTGATGCTAATAGATTTAAACCAACTGAATTAGCTGAAGCTTTATCTAAGGAAGAAGTGTTTGAAATGGAACAAGTTTAAACCTTTAAAATTTAATGTATGAAAACATCAATGCCAGCATGGATTGGATTTGCTATCTGGGTACTTTGTATCTACGGATGGTTTGCCAACCTGTATAAGTTTAGTCAATGTGATTTTGATGTACCCCTGAAAACAGAAGTAATACGCGGAGTAGGTATTGCAATATTTCCGTTGGGTATTGTAATTGGATATATGGACATTGAAGATGCCAAAAGTAAAAACTAAGTATGGTAAGGGTTATATTACAAGAGTATTAAACTCTATACCAGAATCTAAACTAGAAAGAATAAAGTGTTGTGTTAGGATTGGGTATAAGCCAGCAACAATTGTCAGAGAGTTTAATATACCGCATAATTGGGCAGAGATACTGCATGATAAGTATTGTTTACCTGACTATTCACCTCCTGCTGTAATAGGTCATAAGAATGAAGCTTATTATAGTGATGAAAAATTATCTATGCCGGTGTATAAACTTGAAGATTTGACTGGAGAAGAAAAGCTTATTGCAAAGAAGGACACATCAACAAAACTTTGGACATGGGAAGAATGAAAGATATTTACATGGAAGTAGTTCAAGAGAATGGGCTACTTCCAGAAAACTTTAGTTTAACTGAATACTTACGCAAAAAGGAAATAGAAAATGCTGAATGGCAAGAACATCAAAAAAATCTGCAGTCCCAGAAGGAGAACAGTGTTGGAGAACCTGATCAGAATGGAGATTGTAAGCAAAGCAATGGTGAGAACTAAAGCAATTTGTATACAGAGAGTGAATAATGAAAGAGGTGATTAACTTTTTCAAATACTTAGTGGTGTGGATAAGTCAAAACTTGTCCATACCATTTTGGATGGTGGGTCATATTCATTTATCCACTAATATCTATGAAGATATTTATGAAATCTTAGCTTCAATTGGAATGAATCTAATTGTTGCTGTAGGGTTTATTATAGATTACTTAGATTCAAGAAAATAAAAACTTAAGCCTCCATAGCTGTTAGGGTCGCAACTGAAGCAGTGAGTGGTTCAGATAGAAATATGTAACAAGCATACTCTATGACGGTAGAGATTTGAAAAAAGATGCTGTAACCTAGAGTAATCTGATAGGTGGGTTCAATTCCCACTGGAGGCACAAACTTTTAAAATCAAAGAAAATGATTGTATTTCACATAATTGCAGTATTATCAGTAGTAATACTATTTATTTCATGTATAGTAATTGCATTTACTGAAAAGTATATACCAATATGGATAAGAATTATTCTGCCATTGCTTACATTTCCTTTGGTTCTTGCAGTATTAGATTCAATTTATAGAAACCTTTAAATTAGAGTAAGATGAAAGCAAAACTGATTAAAGAAAAAGACTACTATGACTTGTATAAAATTGATGAAGATGGTAAGAGAGTAACCTTTGCATCTACTGAAGATTACAAACAGAAACTATCCAAACAAAACTGTGATGAGATATTTGGAGTAGTTGATGTTGAGAAGTTGGCAGATTCAATTTTTGAAAAAGAATCTTCCAATATGCTTCACCCTCAACATCAAATGAGAAATACTTTCATATTAGGATTCAACAAAGCAATGGAGTTGAATAAAGACAAGGTGTTTAGTAAAGGAGATATGGCTTATATTATGAACATAATGTCAATATATGAGCTTTCTTTTGAAGATGCTATTATCAAATTTCAATCCCTACAACAACCAACAGAAATTGAAGTTGAGATTGAGATGAAAAAAGTTGTTGATAAAACAAAAGTGATTGGTGCAGTAAAGGGAGTTAAGGGTAGTGGAGATAAGATTACAACTTATAAATCAGTGCCAAAACTTGACTCAGAAGGATGCCTTATATTAACTAAAAAGATTTGATATGAAACAAGAAGAACATAAACAAGAGTTTGATAGGTCTAAATACATAGCTGGTATTGACCCTATTGTTGAAGAAACACTTGAAGAAGGATATGAAAGAGTATATGACTCAATTGATTATACTGAATTTGATTTCACTTCTTTTAAATTAGGTGCTAAACGGCAAGCTGAAAGGATGTACACTTATGATGAGATAAGAACTATTGCATACAATGCTTACTGTAAAGGTCAGTTAGATAATCCTACAGAAGGTGAGTTTAATCTTTGGATACAACAATTTAAAAAGAAGTAGTATGGGATTTATATTAGGATTTGCAATAGGTGGATTTGTCATGTGGATTGGGTTTAAACAAAATTTAATTCAATGGAAAAAAGACCTTGAAAAACTAAAAGACTTTGATACATGGAAAGAATGGAAAAACAGACAGCAGTAGAATGGCTGGTTGAGCAATGTGGATTAAAACCTGACGGTAAATTAGTCATACAAGCCAAAGCAATGGAGAAAGAGCAGATGTTAGATTTTGGTGACTTTATTATTGATGAATTAGAACCTATGGCTCAGAATAGAGAATGGGTTGAGGAAAGATATAATTACTTTAAATCAGAATAAGATGATTCACAAGAACAGCAATCGGGTGTTAGGCTATACTGATGATGCCACACAGTGTTTACACAAGGATCCTAATCAGGTGAGTGATTCATTTTTTTAAATCAGAATAAGATGTCAATAGTAATCATTAATGCCACATGCATATTTATTGCATTTATGGCCGCAGTAGTAATTGGTATAACTCAAAAGGATATACCATTGTGGATAAGGATAGCATTGCCTGTGTTTACATTTCCTCTTGTGTTAGCAGCAATAGATTTGATTATACGTAATTACTTTTAAATCAGAATAAGATGCCAGATATAAGTAAATGTGAAAATGAGGAATGTCCTCTAAAAGAAAAGTGTTATAGATACACAGCTACACCTTCTCCAGGATTACAATCCTATAGTTACTTTAAACCTGATGAGGAAGGTAAGTGTGATGCGTTTTGGGATAATAAAATGTATAAAGATGAATGATTTTAATGAGAAATGGTACACAATTGGTACTGTAGTAGGCATATTCGCGGGAATTGCAATTGGTTTTTTAATGTTTAATTGATTAGTTATGAAAAAGTTAGTATTTGTTTTATTGACATTGGTTACATTTAATGTAACTGCACAGTTGGTTGTAAAAGAAGCAGCTAAAGACACTGTTATTTGGCAACTTAGTAAGTTAAACCCAGTACCTAAACTTGTAAGGTTTAAACTTGAAGATGTAGAAAGCTACACAATTTATTACAAGAATGCTCAGTATACAGCAATTACTGATATTGATTACATCAGCATCGGTGATTCAACAACTACTAGGCAGTTCTTTGAACTTTGCAAACAAGTAATAGCAGAAGATAAAGAGTATAATGTTGAATTAGACAATAAAGATATTAGTCTAAGAAAGACATTAGGAACTGTAATGATTTACACCAGTGGATCATACTTTTATTTGTCAGATAAGAACTTAACAGCAATACTTGAAAGACTATGAGAGTAGAGATTTTAATGAATGGTACAGTTAAGATTGTGCTTATTCCAGAGAATGATATTGAGACAGCTATTGTAAAGCAGGTTGCTGCCGGTGGTGTAGATGCTACTATTATTACGCAACACACACAGATCTTGGATAAGGTTATACAAGATGGATTAGTTATATCACCTCAGAAGGGAGATGGCAGTAGTTTCAAAGGTTAAGAGAAAGTCAATGGTTATAAGACCCAGTGGCCGTAGTACGGACTTTATTAGTCCAAGCTTTGGCCACGGGTGTCTTTATAACTGTACTTATTGTTACATGAAGAGACACAAACCGGAAGGATTAAGCATAGCAACTAATACTATGGATATCCTGACGGAGATTAATTCACATGCATACTTTGCAGATGTAGAGAAACCAAATCAGACGGGAGAGTATGTAACTTATGATATTTCTTGTAATGAAGACTTTGCTCTGCATGCTAAATATCATGAATGGGAAAAGATCTTTGCATTCTTTAGAGATCATCCACTTGCTATGGGTTCATTTGCTACTAAGTATGTAAATAAGGATTTACTTAAGTTTAATCCTGAAGGTAAAATCAGAATTAGATTTAGTCTTATGCCTGAACATTATAGAAGAATACTTGAACCAAATACTTCTTCTACGTTTGAAAGAATTGAAGCCCTTGATATGTTTATTGATGCTGGCTATGAAGTTCATCTTAATTTTAGTCCTGTCATTGTAAAAGCTTTTTGGTTAGAAAGTTACAGGGATTTGTTTGATGCAGTTAGTGCAAGAGCAAATGTTTTTGCCTGGGATACTAATGATGTCAAAGCTGAAGTAATCTTCTTAACACACAATGAACAGAAACATTTGTACAATCTAGAGCATAATCTACCAGGTGAGGAGCTATTATGGAAACCAGAAATACAAGAGAGTAAAATATCTGAGTATGGTGGTAAGAATATCAGGTATAAACATGATCTAAAAGCTGAGTATATTAAACAGTTTACTGAGCTACATGACCAGATTATACCTTGGAACACAATAAGATATATTTTCTGATATGGCAATTAGTATAGGTGGTGATTGGGATATTGATAAAAAAATATCCAAAGCAACTCTAAGTAAAAGAAAGAGTTTGGTAAAGAAAATTATAGAAGAACACTTTGAAATGACCTTAGTTGATACAACCCCTGTTGGTAAGAATCTAAATTACTTATGGTGGATGTATAGAAAAGGTACAAAGCAAGATCAATTTAAACCCTTCATTCTAATCTTTGAGATCAATTTATTAGTATCTTTAAATATACTCAAGGAAGATGAAGGGAAGAATATTGAATCTATGCTTGAGTCTCAGGATGAGGATAACTACTACATGGCTCTTCTTGTCATTGACAAACAACGTGAAGAAAGAATTAAACTTCACGGTAAATGGAATAAGACAGATGTATCAAAAGAGTTTGTAGATTTGGTAATGAATTATTCTGATAAAGTAGTAAAGAATTACCCAATTAATAAAAGATAAATCATGAGAGAAGAAGAACTTATAGAAGAAGGATTTGAGAGAGTTGATGTTCTTGTAGAAGAGAGTGGTGATCAAAGTGATTACTATTACTATACACTTAATCTTGAACCTGCTCTTGATTTGACATCTAATGCTAGTGATGAAGCCGGTGAAAAGAATTGGGTAGTTTACTGCTATGACTTGGAGATATGTATTAGAGATATAGAAGATATACAAACTCTAATTCTACTCTATAAGAAGTGGGCTAAGAATAAAATGTAATCCTTATGTTTTCAGGAACTTTAGTGAAGAAAAACTCCAAGCTGGGTTATTCTAATAAGAAAGATATGCTCTTGTATAATCTCTTCTTAGAAAAGATACAGGAAGGAGAAGAAGTAGAAATATTTATTTGTAAAAAAGGTAAGAAGGGTAGTGCTGCCCAGATTGCTAAGATACATGCAAGTATCAGAGAGCTTGCAGGTGAATTAGGTTTTAGCTTTGATGATATGAAACTTATTATCAAAGAGAAAGCCGGGCTTTGTTATGAGATATATGATGATGGCACAAAGAAAGCTATGTGCAAATCCTTTGGTGATTGTAGTACTATGGAGCTTACTCTTGCTATAGAAGCATTAAATGAGTTAGCTAGTAAGTACAATATTATTCTTGGGTAGGTGCTACATAACCTTCATCACCAGGTTCAAGAATTTCTTTTTCATCATAAAGATTATTTTGCTGAGCTTGTCTCTCTATTTCTGCTAGTAAAAGTGTTGTAGTATAGAATGATCTTTCAAAGTCATTCATATCCTCATACTTACCAGTCATAATTTTCTTTAGAGATTCTTCTCTTTCAGAATCATCTTTGATTGTTTGAAAGAGATGGTAAGACAAAGCTTTTACCATTAAATAAAAGCTCTTGTTGACTTTAACTTCAACAAGTGCATCATTCTTAAGTTCTTTTACTTTAATTGCCATAACACAAATATAAAAATTATGAGTTACAAACTTGATATTGAAGAAATAAAAGACAAAATACATGCTAAGCTAGAACCATCAGGATGGGGAAGAGTACTAAGAACATTTATCTACAGTAAAGAATTTGAGACTATTGTTAGTCAGTTAGTAAAGCAAACCCAAGATGGTAAAAGATTTACTCCTACTATGAAGAACTGGTTTAGAGCATTTGAAGAGTGTCCCTATGATCAGTTAAAAGTAGTTGTAGTAGGTCAGGATCCATACCCAGGGTTAGGTCATGCTGATGGGATAGCATTTAGTCTTAAAGACACTGATGATATGCAACCAAGTTTAGAGTATATGTTTGATGCAATAAACAGAACTGTTTACAACGGTGTAACTGCATGCAGAGATAAAAATCTAACAAGATGGGCTAACCAAGGTGTGTTGTTACTTAATACTGCTTTGACAACTAATGTAGGTAAGGTAGGTCAACATTATCTTATATGGAGACCTTTCTTAGCCTATGTGTTTGATTGGTTATCTTGGAATAACCCAGGCCTTGTGTATATCTATATGGGTAAAAAAGCAGAAGAGTGGTCAGACTGTGTTAATGATAACAACTATAAGTTCAATGTAACACACCCTGCTTCAGCAAGTTACAACAACTTAAAAGAATGGGATTGTAAAAATGTTTTTCAACAGACATCTGAGATAGTAAAGAGAAACTATAAATTTGACATAGAATGGTAGATATCTTTAACAAACTGCTTAAGAATGATCTTACTCCTAATCAACTTTATTTGTTGTGGTGTAAGAAGCATAACATGTGTCCTTTGTTTAATCTTAACCTGACCGTAGAATATATGCGGTTAACTAATGATGGATGGTTGCTAGAAGATGGTAAATTATCTGGTAGAGCATTTGTCTTAGTACAGGAGTTAGAATCATTCTTCAAAAACAGTAAGAAGAAAACATCTTCTGCTATTATGGGTGAAGATTTTGACAAAAGAATTGATGAATATTTAGAAATTTTTCCTAAATTTAAACTTCCATCTGGTAAATATGCTAGGACTGACAAGAAGAATTTAGAGAATAATTTTAGGTGGTTCTTTGAGAATCACAATTATGATTGGGAGACGGTGATTAATGCAACAAAAATGTATGTAGATGAATATGAAAGGCAGGGATATAAGTACATGAGGACATCACAGTACTTTATCAGAAAACAAAACTCCGCAGAAAAATCATTTGAATCTGAACTAGCAAACTATTGTGAAGTATATCAGAATGGTGGCGGGGATTACACAGAAACACATTTTAGTGAGAGAGTAGTATGAGAAGTTTTAGACTTCTCAGTATTGCTGTAATAGGAACAATCATTGGTTATACAGTTATTAACCTTGTTATTGTACCCCTGTCTATCTGGCAATATCTGGGAATAGAATTAGTAATTACAGTGTTACATCTTCTCTATAACTACGCAAAGAGAGAAGAACAAACACAAGTAATAGATGAGTAATGTAAACAAGACTCCAAAGAAAAGATGGAGTAGTCAGAGGGAGGGTTTTCAAGAGTCACTTAGATATCTGCAAGGTAGAATGCAGGGTAATATCAGAAGCCTCAAGACACCTTGGCCAAAGTTTAATGATGCTATGACAGATGGTATTGAATGGAATACTATTACTGTTATTGGAGGAAGACCTGCAAGTGGTAAGACATTGATTGCTGAGCAAATTGTAAGGGAATCATTTGTTCTGAATCCAGGGGAAAATTTCAGAGTCTTGCAGTTTCAGTTTGAGATGCTTGCAAGAAGTTCTGCAATCAGGGAATACTCCAGTGTCATAGGTAGGTCATATAAGTACTTATGTAGTGCTGATGGTAAGCTAAGTGATACTGATTTACAAAGATGTTATGATTATGCAAAGTCCAAAGTTAAATATCCCATAGATATAGTAGAGACACCTTGTACAATAGCTGAATTCAAGGAGATTATAGGGGAGTATATGATGGAACACGCAACGTATGATTCTACAGGCAATATGATTTTTCCAAAAGTGTTGATTACTATAGATCACTCTTTATTGTTTAAGAAAGCACCTTATGAGAAAGATAAGCATGATATGCTTAACAATCTTGGTGAGATGCTTACACACCTCAAAAGAGTTTATCCTATAGCTTTTGTTGTGCTGAGTCAGCTCAATAGAAATATAGATAACCCTGAGAGAAATGAAGAGGGTAAATATGGTAATTACATACTTGAATCTGATTTATTTGGGGCAGATGCTCTGTTACAGCATGCTGATACTGTTATAGGTATCAATAGACCTGCTAAACAGAAGATTAGGTTTTATGGCCCTGATAGGTATGTGATTGAGGATGACCGGGTTTTAGTATTACACTTTCTAAAATGTAGAAATGGTGATACAAGACTAAGTTTCTTTAAAGCTGAATTTGAGAAAATGAAAATTGTAGAGATGATTACACCTCCTCAACAGGAGAAAAGACTAACAACTAAATAATGTAAATTATGAGTTTATCAACTAAAAGTACAATCAACAGGTATGAGAAAACTGAAGAGCTGATTAAACACCATGAGTGGAAGTTTAATCTCATTCAGGAAGACAGTCCTTTGTTTATTCCCAAGTGTGCTTATGTTCCTAAAGGAAAGAGTGAACAACATATTGGTTTCTTTCCAAGTGAGATCAAGAAAGGTAAGGACATTTACACGGAGTTTACAAGTATTGAACTTGAACCTGAAGACCCAAACAGAACTCTTTACAAGTGGAGGCATAATCCTCACTATGAAGAAGAGTATGACAAAACTGAAGTGACCGCAACAGGTCAATTTAGGTATTTGATTCCTGTATCAGAACTTGTTAAGATTGAGTTTGAACCACAGGATGCTACAGAGACAGGTGTGTTTCCTGACTTTGAAGAGATAATGGATCCAGATTCTGATTCTCCTATCAGTCAATTGACTATTAGAGATCTTGCTGCAATCTTGTTAAAGAAACCAGTGAGTCAGAAAGCATGGTTAAATGAAATTATCAAATCTTAAGTTATGGGAATAGTATTGCCAACAACAAAGCAAGCTCCTACTCATAAGAGCCCTAAGAATCTAATTATCTTTTCTAAGCCTAAAATAGGTAAGACAAGTTTGTTGAGCACTCTTGACAACTGTCTAATCTTAGACTTAGAAGGAGGTACTAAGTATCTTAACTCTATGAAGGTAGAGGCCAGTAGCTTTGAAGAAATCAGAGAAATTGGAAAAGCTATCAAAGAAGCAGGCAATCCATACAAGTACATTGCAGTAGATACAATCACTGCATTGGAAGAGATGGTAGTACCTTATGCTGAAGTGCTTTATTCTAAGAGTCCAATGGGTAAGAACTGGTTTAATCCAGGTGGTGGTAAAGAAAAGTATGGAACTATTCTTGGCCTACCTGAAGGTGCTGGTTATTATTGGACAAGACAAGCCTTCACTAAGGTGATTGATTACATTCTAACTTGGGCTCCTTATGTGATCTTTGTTGGTCACGTAAAAGACACTCAGTTAGAAAAGGCAGGTGGTACATTTAATGCACTTGACCTAGATCTGACAGGTAAGTTAAAGAGAATAACAACTTCTAACTCTGATGCTATTGGTTACTTGTATAGAAAGGGAGATAAGAATATCCTTAGTTTCAAGACTAATGATGATATCTCTTGTGGTGCAAGACCAGAGCATTTGAGAAATCAAGAAATTGTGGTTTCTGAAATTGATGAGACCGGTGAGTATAAGACTTACTGGGACAAAGTATTCGTAGATTAATAATTAAAAACAAACAAGATGGCTTTAAGCACAACAGACCTAGTAAAGGAAGGTGGCGGTGGACTACCTAAGACAATTGCACCAGGAAATCATACACTAAAGATTAATAGTGTAGCACTTGAGGAATTCAAATTCATTGCAAATGCATATCATGTGATGATTAATGTAGAAACTGAACCTATTGATGGTTTTGAAGGTTTCATGATTGACAAAGATGATGAAAGCAAGGGTCACTATGCAGGTCAAATAGGTAGGGTGAAAGCATCTCAGTATGCATATGCTGACGGTGAAACTAAATCCGGTATTAAGATTCAAAGAGATAGGTCTATCCTAATCTTCTTACAGAACTTGTGTAAGTCTTTGGATATTAATGACTGGTTCTTGAGCCAAGATAACAAGCATGACTCTATTGAAGAGTTTGTTGCAGCGTTTAATAGTACTGCACCATTTAAGGATAAGTATCTGGAGATGTGTGTAGCAGGTAAAGAGTATGAAGGCAAAGGTGGCTACACAAATTACGATATGTGGTTACCAAAAGGGTCCAAAGATGGATATGCCTTTGCTCCTAAAGGTGGTAAAGTTCTTCAATATGATGAGACTGAACACCTTAAGAAAATGGAAGTACGTCCTGTAGAATCATTTGGTGATGATATGGATGTACCACCTAGAGTTGCCTCTGACTTCTCTCTTGACTAATAGTTGAGGGGGAGTTAGAAATAGCTCCCCCTTTATTATTAAACTTGCTGTTATGATTTCTACAAAAAATATTATTGGGAGTATTAATGATGTCCCAGCAGAATGGGTATTTGAATATTATCTTTCATTAAGTGAGAAACTGACAGGTCAAGATGTAAAGATTCACTCTGTATTTAAGACAGAGAAAACACCATCAATGTTTGTTTACTTTAAAGCCGAAAATAATGAGTATAAGTTCAAAGACTTCTCATCAGGCAAACAAGGTAACAAGGTAACACTAGTCAGTGAACTCTTTAATATAACTTATGCTACGGCAATCAACAAGATATGTTCTGATTATGAAAGGTTTCTGAAGGACAATAACTATTGTTCTGTGAATGAATACAAGATTCAATCAAAGTATAGGGTAAGTGATTATGAAATGAGACACTGGACAAATGTTGACGGTAAGTTTTGGATGAAGTTTAAACTTAATTCTGATTTACTTGAGAAATATAATGTCTCCGGGCTTTCATATTTTACAATGCAGAAAGAAGAAGATGGTAAAGTATCTGAGATAACATTTAGAGGTAATCATATCTATGGTTACTTTAGAAATGATGGTACTCTATACAAGATCTATCTTCCTAACAATCCAAACAAGAAATTTATCAAAGTACAAAACTATATCCAGGGTCTGGATCAGTTGACGTATGAGAAAGAGTTCTTGATTATTACATCCTCACTAAAAGATTTAATGGCCTTTGCTAAACTTGGATACAAAAATGCAGAGTCTGTTGCACCAGACAGTGAGAATACTATGATTCCAGAACAGTATATTAAGTCTTTTAAGAAGAAGTATGGTGGAGTATGTGTCCTGTTTGATAATGATGAAGCCGGTATTGCTGCTGCTCAAAAGTATCAGGAGAGATATGGACTTAGCTATATAGTGCTGGATATGTCCAAGGACTTATCTGACTCTGTAAAAGATTTTGGTATACAAAAGGTAAAAGAAAAACTACATGGATTATTAACTAATGCACTTAAGAAATGAGTTGGATATTTGAAGGTAAAGAGTTTACAATACAGGATATTCCTGAAGGAGCAGTAGGGTTTATTTATATTATGACAGCCATAATAGATAAGAAATCTGTTGCTTACATAGGAAAGAAAAACTTCTTTGCTAATATCAAGAAGCCGTTGGGTAAAAAAGCTCTGGCTATGGTTACTGATAAGAGACTCAAGAAGTATAGGCATGAATTAAAGCCTGACTTTATAAATTACTATAGCAGTAACAAGACTCTTAAAGAATTTGCAAAGTCTGGAGGAGTAGTTAAAAGAGAGATTCTCCGTATATGTAACTCAAAAACTGAGCTAACATATCAAGAGACTAAGTATCAATTTATGTATGAGGTTCTTGAGAAGGATGAATACTTGAATAGTAACATCTTAGGTAGGTTTTACAAAACAAAGTAATTATGACAGAAATAGAAGTAACAGGCCTCTTAGTTGAGTTGGCCAATAAGGGTATTGGTGGAATATTTATATCATATGATGGCGGAGGAGACTCTGGGCAAATAGAACAAATTACATATACAGAAAAAATGATTGATGATCTTGATACATTAGAAGAGATGTACGATCATGGTATTGATTACAATAATGATTTACAAAAACTTGATTCATCTTTATATGCACAGTTAGAGAATTATGCATATAGAACTTTGTTAGATAATATAGAAGACTGGTGGAATGAAGAAGGTGGTTTTGGTTATGTAGTAATACATATTCCCTCTGGTGACTATAGAATAAACAATAGTATACGAGTAAATAATGTTATTGATCATATTCATGAAGGTAAACTAACAGAAAAAACTAATGGATGATTTTAGATTTTGGTTAGAGAATTTGGATACTCAAACTCTGACAGATGAATTAAAGCAAGAGATAATTGAATATGCTGAAGACTTAATAGAGGATGCACATGCTGAAGGTTATCAACAGGCAAAAGAAGACGCACTTGAAAAAATAAGTTCTTTATAATGGCACATCCGTATGAACATGCTAAATCTAGTGCCCGGAAATGGGGTGGAGAACCTGAAGAGTATTTAAAGTATCATGAATGGTTTGATGCTACTAAAGCTTGGTTAGGAAATAGCATGCATAGAATGTTTAGGCATCACAGTGAAGGTATATTTGAATTGGAAAGACTTTTTGGAGTTAGCTTTATTAACTCTATAGGTAAAACAGTATATACCAGATACATAGGTGAACAACATGTAAAGGAGGATTGCTTTGGATATATTCCTAGTGCAAAAGAATGGATTGATAACATTAACAGTCCAAAGGAGTGGATGATTAGAACAATTAAAATTGAAGACTGATGAAAATAAGCAAAGAAGAAGCTGAGAATGTAATGACTATGTTGCTGTCTACAGATCAGGAGAATGCAACAATAGGTTTTGCTGCAATTGAGGCTTTTAAATTTAGTAGTGACAATGTTGGATATCTGATTTACTTCTATAAGTTTTCTAAGTATACTATTGACCAGTGGAAGACAAATGCTCCCAAGGCAACTGCTGTACTTAAGAAGCATATAAATATTGAGAGACCCTTAACTTATGCAAGAGCAATTCAAATTATGATAGATTTGAAAACTAGTAAGGATGCAATTGAGCTAACTCTAAACAGACATGTTGGAGAACTTACAAGAATGCTTGAGAGTATGGGTTACCCTACAGACAAAATGGTTATTGATATTAAACTCAAAGAACAATGAGTAAAGCAGCAACACTTGCAAAGGCAAGTAAAGACTTGATGTGGAAAGAGCCATTCTATGGGTTCTTTCTTATTATGCTAAATAAGGTGTGGGATAAAAGAGTTCCCACAGCCGGTGTTAGTAAGAATGGTATCAACTATCAGCTTACTATTAATGAAGACTTTTGGACAGATCTTTCTGATAATCACAGACTGGGTCTTCTGAAACATGAGTTATTGCATATTGCATATTTTCATTTGAGTAAATTCTTTGAGTTTCAGGATAAGAGAATGGCAAACATTGCAATGGATATGGAGATCAATCAATATATTGATGACGAGTTTCTTCCTGAAGGTGGTATTAATATAGATGATTATCCTGATTTGAATTTACAGAGAAAAGCAGGTACTAGGTATTATTATGATGAGCTGAAGAAAGCTCAACAGCAAAAGCAACAGAACGGTAGCTCAGGTGACTCTAACTTTGATAAGTTATGTGATGCTATGGAAGCTGGTGCAATTACTGTTGTAATATCTGGAGGGCCTATGGGTGATAAGGAAGTAAACATGCCTAATCATGGTACTTGGGAGGAGTTTGAAAACTTACCAGAAGCAGAGCAAAAGCTTATTGAAAAGCAGTTAGCTACTCTACTTAATGAAGTTGCAGAACAAACTGCTAAGAAAAGGGGTAATGTACCTGGTCATATTGAAGACTTTCTAATTAAAGCAAATCAAATAATTCCACCTAAGTTTGACTGGCGTGGATATATTAGAAGGTTTACTGGAAATAGCACAAAGGTGTTTACTAAGAAGATACGCAGAAAGGAGAACAGGAGATATTCTGATAATCCAGGTCTTAAGATTAAGATGAAACAGCATATGCTTCTTGGTATAGATACTTCTGGGTCAGTGAGTAATGATGAACTTCAAGAGTTTATGAATGAGATGCAACACATCCATAAGACCGGAGTTGATATTACTATTATCCAATGTGATACTGTTATTAGATCTATAGAACCATACAATGGTAAAGATGAGATAAAAGTACATGGTCGTGGTGGTACTGAGTTTGACCCAGTATTAGAGTATTATAATGCAAATCTTAGAAAGTATACAAGCCTTATTTATTTTACTGATGGTGAATGTGGTGCTAGTGTAAAACCAAAGAATCCAGTGTTATGGGTTCTGTCTGAAAGATCAAGTATGAATAATAGCCTTCCTGGCAAAGTAATTAAGTTAGAACTTTAAAAACAAACAAAATGGCTCAAGTAAAATTAAACATTGATGAACTGAAAAATTTTATAAATCACATGGTTGTTAACAACCAGTTTATTCAAGCTCAGGGTAAAGTTCCTGTAGCTGTTAATATTGAGGGTGAGGCAGGTCTTGGTAAGACTTCTTCTATCCTGCAACTTGCAAAAGAGCTTGACATGGCTGTAATTAAACTTAATCTAAGTCAGATTGAGGAGTTAGGTGATTTGGTTGGTTTTCCGTTCAAAGAGTTTGAGGTTGAGAACAAAGATGGAGCTAAGAAATGGATACAAGAGAGTTTGCTTGATACTTATATCAAAGGTGGATTTAGACCTACAAGTCAAAGCAGAATGTCTCATGCTTCTCCTGAGTGGATTCAGGGACAGGGTGAAGGTGGCTTCTTGATTCTTGATGACTATACTCGTGCAGATCATAGATTTATGCAAGCTACTATGGAATTAATTGACAGACAAGAGTATATCTCTTGGAAGTTACCAAAGAACTGGCATATTGTTCTGACTACCAATCCAGACAATGGTGACTATAATGTTACTAGTCTTGACGTAGCTCAGAAGACCAGATTTATTTCTGTTGAGGTAGACTTTGATGTAAACGTATGGGCTAAGTGGGCAGAATCTGCAGGCATAGATGGTAGATGTATCAACTTTATGTTGATGAATCCAGAGGTTATTGGTAAGTCTGTTAACCCAAGATCAATTACTACTTTCTTTAACTCAATTAGTTCTATTCAAAAGTTTGAAGAAAGCTTGCCGTTGATTCAAATGATTGGTGAGGGTTCTGTTGGTGATGAGGTAGCTAGTCTATTCACTATGTTTATTAATAACAAGTTGGATAAGATTATACCACCACAGGAGATCATGAATAATCCTAATGAGCAGTATGTAATTGGTGCTTTGACAAGTGCAGTTGGTAAGGGAGATGACTTCCGGGCAGATTTGTCTAGTGTGATTACTACTCGTGTTATCAACTATTGTCTACATCATGCAGAAAACAATAGTGTGCCAGATGCAATGATTAAGAGATTGGTAAAACTGACTACAGACTGTGACTCATTTACTGATGACCTTAGATATTATATGGTCAAAGAGATAGTCAATGGTAACAAAGTTAAGTTTAGTAAGCTCATGATGGACAACGCGGTAGTCAAGATGGCAGTCAGGTAAATCAGGATTACATCAGTTCCCCCCTTAACGGAACACCTACCTATATTTAAACAATAATAGGGCAGTGATATAGCTGCCCTTAATTTCCTTTATTATGAAAAGATATCTTCATATAAATTTTAATAATTACAGTCCGCTGGAAATTAAAGACTTATCCTTTGTATTAGGATATATGGATGATCACAATGAAAAAGATTTGTCTGAATTTATTACTGTACACAAAGATATTAGTATTGGACAGAATGAGAAGTTTTATTTTCTGCCTGGAGTAACTATTCCAAGAATAAAACTAAAAGATCTCTATGCTAGTACTAAATCTAAAACAGTACGTGACATATCTGATGCAACTAAGATTATTACAGGCATCAAAACTATAAATGCACTGTCTGATAGAAGATGGTATCATTATGCTAAAACTGAAATAGTAAAAGATCTGATTGAACAAAGAAGTGTAGATATAGGAGAGTCTAGATACAAGGAGATTATGGAAATTCTAAATAACTATAAAGAAGATATAGTTATTGGTGGTTCTGATCTTCATAACATACTAAAGCATTATCATTATGATACTGAAAATTATTCTAGATATTCTGTAGGCTTTACTTATATAAATAAAGACTATGAAGACTTGTATGAGCATATTGCAAAAAATGATATTTATGATGAGGCATCTTTAATCAGTATTGTAAACGGAGAAGACTCTACTACTATTGATGAAGCAATGTACCAGACTCTTACTGAAATGTTTACAAGTTCAGATAAAGATAACTGGACTCTTGCAATGGAGATCATGGCTAACTGTAACTATAATGAGAGTTTACTGTATCTATCTTTTCTATTTGAGAAATATTCTAATAGAATATCAGATCAGAAAACAAGAAATCATGTAAACTTTAAGTCTTTGTGTTCTTATATGGGATTCACTAGTACTACATATTGTAGTATGAGGATAGATGATGTAATTCAAATTCAGTTAGATAAGGATGTTTTTACTAAAGAAGCAGGTCGCAGAATTCTTGAACAGTACAAATCAGACATTGAGTATGGAGGAAACACAAAATTCCTTAAGGTTGCTAAGATCACCTTTGATGAGTCAGTAATGGAATATTTAAAACAAAAGGAGGCAAAAAATGAGCCTGAGCATATTGAATGAGGAATTAGAAAGATTCTATTCTGAGAAATTTTATTTCAGTTATAGTAGCATAAACAAGCTTATGTATTCACCACAAGCTTTTTATAGTCACTATATACTGAAACAGAAAGAAGATAAGACAGATGCCCACCTGATTGCGGGTAGGGCACTGCACTGTCTTCTGTTTGAACCAAATAAGTTTGATGATTACTTTGTAATGTTACCGGGTAAGATTCCAACAGAAAGTAACAAGGTGATTATTGATCATATTTTTAATAATCATTATGTTCCAATGAATAATAATTCATTATCTTTGGAAGACTTCCCGCAAGAGATACTCAATCAGCTACTCACAAATAATCTTTATCAATCACTCAAGACTGATGCTCAAAGAGTAGAGAAGATTCTCACTGACAACAACAAAGAATATTTTGATTTCTTAAAGATCAGAGATACTAAAACTGTAATTGACCCTGCAGTAAAACAACAGGCAGAAACATCAGTTGAGGTTCTCAGAAACAATGACAAGGTTAAAGCTTTACTTCAATTGGATCATGATAACTCTCAGAATGTCACAGTGTTCAAGGAGTTACCATTGATGTCTGATTCTGACAAATATGATTTTGGTTACAAGGGTATCCTTGACAATGTTGTTGTAGATGAAAACATCAAAACTTTATTTATTAATGACTTAAAGACAACTAACAAAGCAATTCAGGATTTCCCAAACTCAGTTGATTATTATCGTTATGATATTCAAGCAGTGATCTATTCAATTTTAGCTTATAATGAATTCATAAAAAACAAAACAGACTCTGAAGAATGGAAGATTGTAATTACGTTTATTGTTATTGATAAGTATAACCAAGTCTATCCTTTCCAAGTGTCTGAAGAAACACTGGCTAAGTGGTATGATAATTTCTATGATATTCTTACACAGTTAGAGTATCATTACAAGAGTAGAGATTACACCTTGCCCTATGAGCTAGCAGTAGGTAATGTAAAACTCTAAATTTTATGGCAATAGATGCGCTTTATAAAGATTATTTTCAAAAGTCCAAGGTGTTCTTATATCCGCTCCTTGGTTTAAAAAGAGGTAGTGCAGCAGCTCCAAAACAGTGTTATCTGAGTTGGAATAATGCTATCACTCCCGAGGATATGAAATTAATATGTGTTTACACAAAAAGATCTGATTCAGAATACAAGCAGTTTGAAGCAAAGTTTCTAATTAATCATAAGAGATTATCTGATTATATAGAATTACAAGACAATGAACTGCTACTAGCATTTGATTTTTCTGACATAGAATCTGATTGGAAGTATTTTATTAATGGTAAATACAGCAAAATGGACAGTGATTTAAGGCGCAGAATCTTAAACCATTTTGATAAGCATAGCGGAAGCTATCCTTATTTGGAAAGTTTCCTCTTTCCAAATAAGTACTTCAGCCTTTATTCAACACTACTAGCTGTTGATGAACAAATTTTAAGAGATGTTGGAGAATTATGTACTCCTCCAGACCTAGAAAAAGAAAACTTAGTCGCACAAGTATTAGATTTGGAAAACAAAAAAATTCTAGGTTAATTTGTCAAACAATTAAAAACCAACAAAAATGAATCCAATTGGAGGTAACATGCTTCTT